>Ga0224557_1000233_pt1 | contig 64183 bp, 59 predicted proteins | sample 714S31014metaG_FD_180677 | JGI IMG/M metagenome (GOLD analysis project Ga0224557, IMG submission 180677) | Peat soil microbial communities from Stordalen Mire, Sweden - 717 S3 10-14 | ecosystem: Environmental > Terrestrial > Soil > Wetlands > Peat | place: Sweden: Norrbotten County, Stordalen...
CCCATCCGGGGGATCGGGGATTGGGGGTAGGGGCTGTCTCCCGACTACCGATCTCTCGATTCGTGGTGAACCTTTGGCGAACCAGGCCCGTACAACCATCGCCTACGACACGAGGAGACGAGCAGCATGGAACTGGTGACACGAATCCGAGGTTTGACCGGTCGACGCTCGAGGCGGACGGTAATTGCGGCACTCGCAGTTGGCGGGTTCACCACTTCGGCGATTGTCAGCTCAGCAGGCGCGGCGTCCGGCCACAGGGCGAAGAGTGTCGTCGTCTCGACAACCAAGATCGCCGCGCCGGGCACGATCCTCCTCGTGAGCGGCAAGACGGTCTACACATTGAAGGCAAGCACGACGCCGTGCTCCGCCCAGTGCGTGAAGGTCTGGCCCGAGGTACTCCTTCCCAGGCACGTGAAGCATGCAACGGCTGGGGCGGGCGTGAAAGCAGCGAAGCTCGGCACGATACGGCGCAGAGGCGGCGCTCTCCAAGTGACCTATTCGGGCAGGGCCCTCTACTGGTTCTCCGGAGACAAGGCTCCCGGACAGATCCACGGAAACGTGACCGACACCTGGGGCGCGTGGTCGGTGGTGGCGATCGCGACGGAACCAGGTACATCCTTTCCGGCGGCATCCGAAACACCCACAACCCCGGCTCCCACCGCCACGACTCCCTCCACATCGACGACTCGTGCGACAACGCCAACTCCTGCGACGTCGCCGCCTCCCGCCACAATGCCGACTCCCTCGACGACGCCACCTGCGCCGCCGACGACGACGCCGACCACATCTCCGCCCCCACCTCCAACCACGACGCCCACGACCTCACCGACTACCACGACCACCGCTCCGAGTACGGGAGGCGTCTCCTTCTGACGGCGGTTGGCCCGCGACGGGCGGAAGGGCTCTGCGACGACACCGTCACTGGGGTCGTTGCCCGCCCTGCCTTGCCGGGGGTCCGGCAGGGGGTGGTGTCGTCGAGCGGGACCCGGGGACGCACGGCTGCCGGTGTGCGGGGACGATCTCGACGACGGCCAGAAACAGGGCTCCGACGGCTCAGATCACTGCTTGAGGGCCCTGAGTCCTACTCACCCCGGAGCGTTGGTTCCGCCCGAGTTGAGGCGTTCGAGAACGGTGTCCAGCATGCCGAGAAGGCTCTGCAGCTGTCCTTCGTCTAGGACGCCGAAGAGTTCGCTCTCGAACCGATGGACCTCCGGGAGCACCTGGCGGACCAATTCTCGCCCTGTCACCGTGAGCCTGACCAGGTGCATGCGTCCGTCGGAGCCGTGGGCGGTGCGGTCCACGAGAGCACGTTTCTCCAGGGTGCTCAAGATCCCTGTCACGGTGGGTCTGGTGACGATCATCCGCTGGGCCACCGCGGACGGGGAAACCGGCTCACCGGCACCGGCCAGCACGGCCAGGGCGTTGAAGCCGGTGTAGGAGGGGATTCCGAAGCCTTCGAGAAACCGGTTCAGCGAGGCCAGCATCGCCGTCCCGAGATAGGCCAGCGTCAGGAAGCACTCGGTGGCACGAGCGCTGCTACCTGGGAATTCGTCTTCGAAGCCATCCTCGACTCGTACTGGCACGCCCATCACCTCCCGGCCTCGGAAGGTTGCCGCTCCTCCTCTGCAAGCATACTAGTTAGGGTCCTAACTAGTATCTGCGCTCGTGATTCTGCAGCGCCCGTTTCCCTTGTACGCCGCTCGGTGGCATGACCGAACCCGTCGTGCCGTCCAGGGTCCCGATCTGTCGTAACGCCTCGTGAGTGAGCGCCACCTGAACGCCGACGGATACTCCTACGAGGGGGAATCACCCTTCCGACCCCGGAAGCAGCCTCCACTGTTGGCGCGCACGTTCCCTGTCTCGACCAGCATGCCGGGATACCCCAAGCGGAACGGGCGGCACGACGTCATCGCAGGGGTGACGGTGGCTGCTCTGGCCATTCCATCGGCCATGGCGTACGCCGAACTCGCCGGGCTCTCGCCGGTCGCTGGGCTCTACGCCCTCCTGCTGCCAGCCGTGGCTTACGCCTTCCTCGGCTCGTCCCGTCAGGTCGTCGTCGGTCCGGAAGGTGCCCTGTCGCTCCTCGTCGCCGTCTCGGTCGCTCCGCTTGCCGCCGGCAACGCGAGTACCTACGCCGCATTGGCTGCGATGTTGGGCCTCCTGGTCGGAGCCATCGCGGTAGTGGGTCGCGTCATCCGCCTGGGCTGGGTGGCGGACTACTTCAGCCGGTCCGTGCTCGTCGGATACCTGCACGGCGTGGCGGTCGTCCTGGTCTGCGGGCAGCTGGGCAAGTTGTTCGGTGTGCCGATCGCCGCAGAGGATCCACTCCCACAGCTCAAGGAGTTCTTCAGCGAACTCGACCAGATCCATGGACTCACGGTGCTCGTCGGCGCCCTGTCCATCGGAGTGTTGTTGCTGCTCAAGTGGAGGATGCCCAAGATTCCGGCCGCGCTTCTCGTCGTCGCGGCAGGCATCGCCGCCTCCGCCGCGTTCGACCTCACTGACCATGGCGTGGCCACCGTCGGCCACATCCCTGCCGGCTTACCGTCCTTCCGTTGGCCGAACGTCGGAGTCGGCAAGACGCTCGATCTGGTCCCTGCTGCCGCCGGCGTGTTCGCGGTCGGGTTCGCCGACGCCATCCTGACGGCGCGCTCGTTCGCCGGCCGCAACGGCCAGCACGTCGACGCCAACCAGGAGCTCTTGGCCTTCGGCACCGCCAACGTCGCCGCCGGGTTGACGCAGGGCTTCCCGATCGGTGCCAGCGGGAGTCGCACCGCGGTCAACGAGCAGGTGGGCGGCCGGACCCAGGTGGTCGGTCTGGTCGCTGCCGCAGTCGCTGCGCTCGTGCTCCTATTCCTGACCCAGCCCGTCTCCGTGCTGCCCAAGGCGTGTCTCGGGGCCGTCATCATCGTCGCCGCCATCGGGCTGATCGAACCCGACGCGTGGCGTTCCCTGGCTCAAGCGGGCCGCTCGCAGGTGGTGATCGCCGCGGTCACGACCGCCGGAGTGGTGCTCTTCGGGGTTCTCGAGGCCCTCATCATCGCCGTCCTGCTCTCGATCGTCGATGTCGTAATGCGCTCGTCGAAGCCTCACGACGCCGTGCTGGGCTACGTGCCGCGGTTGGATCGCTGGGCCGACGTGTCCTTGCATCCCAGCGCCCGCGTGAGCCCCGGGGTCGTGGTCTACCGTCTCGACGACCGGCTTCTCTTCGCCAATGCCCGCTACGTCAAGGGCCGCATCCGTGAGGCCGTCGCCGGCGCGCCGACGACCACTCATTTCGTCGTCTTCGATGCCGAGGGATTTGCCGGCATGGATGCATCAGGGATCGAGGCCCTGTTCCAGATGATCGATGCACTGACCAAGGACGAGATCGCTCTCGTCGTTGCCCGCTTGAAGAGTCACCAGATGGAGCGGTTCGACACCACCGGCCTCGCAACACGAATAGGCCGTCAACGCTTCTTCCCCACCGTCGCCGCCGCGGTGGAGTGGTGCGTGGAAGAGCAGCCTGCACCCGAAGGCGGCACCGCGTGACCGTCGACCCGGCTCAGGAGCAGGCCTCAGGGTCGTCGGCGACCCAGGACGAGGCCCCACACCGCATCCACCTGCCGCGCCTGCCCAGGATCAAGCCGTCGAAGCTGCTCATGCCCGTCCTCACCGGGCTCGGACTGTGGCTCGTCGTCGAGCAGCTTCTGGGTCTGGGCGAGATCCGCGGCGTCCTCGACGAGGTCACCTGGGCCTGGATGCTCGTCGTTCTTGTGGTGACCCAGGCCACGGCCATCACCGAAGCGGTTGCGATGATGGGCGCCTCTCCTGTACCCATCCCTCTTCGGCCGCTCACCTTCCTGCGCTTCGCCCTGGGCTTCACTGGACTCATCGGAGGCACGGTGGCGACCACGGCCACGGTCGTGCGCTTCTTCAAGGAACGTGACCTCGAACCGGGGGTGGCGCTCAGCTCGGGGGTGCTCTACAGCCTCTCGGGATTCTTCATCCAGATCGTGTTGACGCTGCTGATCCTGCCCTTCGTCTGGAGTGACCTCCACCTGACGGCGGCCGGATCGTCCGGCTCGGGTCCCGAGATCCTCCAGATCCTGTTGTGGGTGCTGACCGGCGCCGGCCTGGTCGGAGGGGTGGTCTTCATGGTCCCGAAGCTCCGCCGCATCGTGGCCTCGCGGCTCAAGCCCCAGTTCGCCTCCGCCTGGGAGAACGTCAAGGCCTTGATCCACCAGCCGAGCCGCGTGGTACGCCTGCTGGTCGGATCGGCCGCCACCCAGCTCCTCATGGCGGCCGGGCTCGGCGTGGCACTACGGGCTGTCGGCGCGCACGCGGGGTTCGCCGCGCTGGTGATGATCTGCACCTTCACGGCTTTGCTCGGTGGCATGGCCCCTGTGCCGGGAGGCATGGGCGTGATGGAGGCCTGCTACATCTCCGGGCTCACCCTGGTCGGCGTGCCGCAGGACCAGGCGGTGGCGGCCGTCTTCCTCTACCGCATCTGCACGACCTACCTCCCACCGGTGTGGGGCTGGATGGCGATGGTCTGGTTGCGGCGCAGGAGCTACCTGTGAACCACGGGGTCGGCATCGCAGCGCTCGCCGTCATCTCTCGTCCTCGCCTCGGTGACGGTCGTATTCTCCGTCCTACCCCATGGCGTCACCGCGTCCCCGTTTGCCGCTACAGAGCCGCCGTCGCCCGAACTCGCCCGCTGAATGGCGCCGAAGAACTGGAGCCGCTCGCCCTTCGCACGCTGCATCGCTCGCGTCACCGATCGACCATCCTGGAACCCAGTGAGGAGTAGACACCCGAATGACCGATGACACACGTTCTGCTGCCCAAAGGCGCGATGCCGTGCCACGCACCGTCTTGCCCGTTCCGGATCTCCCGCATGTCGGGACCGTCACCTACGACGCCAAGGACCCCGACACGTCGTTTCCCGCCCTGTCGCCGCTCCGGCCGCCTACCGGTGCACCGAACGTCCTTCTGATCCTGCTCGACGATGTCGGGTTCGGCGCCTCGGCGACCTTCGGGGGGCCCGTCGCCACCCCCACGGCCGACCGGCTTGCAGCGGGCGGGCTCCGCTACCGGCGCTTCCACACCACAGCTTTGTGCTCGCCCACCCGAGCGGCACTGCTCACCGGTCGGAATCACCACACCGTGGGCATGGGTGCCGTGGCGGACATCGCAACGTCGGCACCCGGGTACACGTCCATTCGGCCCAACACGTGTGCCCCGCTGGCGGAGATCCTCCGGCTCAACGGGTACTCGACCGCACAGTTCGGCAAATGTCATGAAGTCCCGACGTGGGAGACCAGTCCGCTGGGGCCTTTCGACCGCTGGCCTACAGGCTCGGGGTTCGAGCACTTCTACGGCTTCGTCGCCGGGGAGACGCACCAGTACGCGCCGGCGCTCTACCAGGACACGGTACCGATCGAACCGCCGGACGACGCGGGCTACCACCTGACCGAAGACCTGGCACAGCGCTGCATCGACTGGATCCGCCAACAGAAGTCGTTGATGCCCGATAAGCCGTTCTTCGCGTATTTCGCGCCGGGCGCCACCCACGCGCCGCATCACGTGTGGCCCGAATGGGCGGACCGATACAAGGGCCAGTTCGACCAGGGATGGGACAACCTGCGAGCGGAGTCATTCGAGCGACAGCAGCAGCGTGGCATCGTTCCGACCGACGCCGAACTGACCGCCCGTCCCGGTGAGATTCCCGCCTGGGAGGACATGCCCGAGGAGCTCAAGCCGATCCTGGCCCGACAGATGGAGATCTACGCCGGGTTCCTCGAGCATGTCGACCATCACGCGGGTCTCGTCGTCGAGGCAATCGAGGAGCTCGGCATCGCCGACAACACGTTGATCTACTACATGATCGGGGACAACGGCGCGTCAGCCGAAGGCCAGCTCAACGGGACCTTCAACGAGCTCCTCACGTTCAATGGCATGGCTGCGCTCGAGACGCCGGAGTTCATGATGTCGAAGTTCGCAGACTTCGGTGGCCCCGAGGCGTACAACCATTACGCGGTCGGCTGGGCCCACGCCATGGACACGCCCTATCAGTGGACCAAGCAGGTCGCCTCGCACTGGGGCGGTACTCGCAACGGGTTGGTCGTGCACTGGCCGCAAGGCATCACCGCCCCGGGGGAGATCCGGGACCAATTCCACCACGTCATCGACGTGGCCCCCACGGTGCTCGACGTCGCCGGCCTCCCGGAGCCGACCTACGTCCACGGCGTCATGCAGCACCCCATGGAGGGGGTGTCGATGCGCTACTCGTTCGCCGACGGGTCAGTCCCCGATCGTCGAGAGACGCAGTACTTCGAGTGCATGGGGAATCGTGGCATCTACCACAAGGGTTGGACGGCCTGCACCAAGCACCGCACGCCATGGGAGACCTCCGGCATGCCTCCCTTCGACGAGGACACCTGGGAGCTCTACGGGCCCGACGATTGGACCCAAGCACGCGACCTGGCGGCCACCGAGCCCGGGAAGTTGCACGACCTCCAGCGGTTGTGGCTCATAGAGGCGACCCGCAACAACGTGCTGCCACTCGATGATCGATCGGTGGAGCGGTTCCTGGCGTCGTTGGCCGGACGACCCGAGCTGATCACGGGCACCTCGCAGACCCTTTTCGGCGGCATGCGGCGGTTGTCCGAAGGTTCGGTCATCGTGGTAAAGAACCGCACCCATGCGGTGACGGCGGAGGTCGAAGTCCCCGAGAGCGGCGCCGAAGGGGTGATCATCGCCCAAGGCGGCGGCTTCGGGGGCTGGAGCCTCTACGTCGTCGGCGGTGTCCCGCGCTACTGCCACAACTTGGTCGGCCTCCGCCGCTACATCGTCGGGGCGACCACCGCCCTGCCCCCGGGGGTGCACCAGGTGCGAATGGAATTCACGGTGGACGGTCCGGGACTCGGAGTCGGCGGGACGGCATCCTTCTTCGTGGACGGGGAGCCGGCCGGCAGCGGACGGGTAGACCAGACGGTGCCGCTCATCTACTCGGGAGACGAGACAACCGAGGTCGGATCCGACCTGGGCACCCCGGTGAGCGACGAGTACCCGGGCAAGGGAAACGGGTTCACGGGCAAGGTGCGCTGGGTCCAGATCGACGTCGACGAGCTGGCGGAAGATCACCTGGTCCACGCGGAGGATCGGCTGCGGATCATCATGGCGAGGCAGTAGTCAGGCCCTCAACGACGCCGCCGGGAAGAGGGTGGAATAGGACGGTCGAGGGCTTCGCCGAATCCGTGGCCCGAGAGGTGGCCAGCTTCGGGATCGGCGTCACCATCGTGGAGCCCGGCGGTGGCCGACCCGATGCCCGAGTACGTGGGAACGCCGGCACGTGCCTTTGAGCGCATGCTGGGGCCGGGCAACGGTCTCGCGCCCGGCGACCCCGCCCGGATGGCAGCTGCGATAATCGCGAGCGTGGATCGGGAGCCGGCGCCGTTGAGGGTGGTCCTCGGCTCCCCGGCCCTCGAGACCACGATCGATGTCCTCAAGGCCAGGATCGCCGGGTTCGAGGCGCAGGCAGAGCTGGCTGCCTCGCTTGACTTCGGACCCGAGCAGTGAGCGTCCGGGGTCTGCAAACGAAAGTGAGGAGAACATGAAGCACATCGAGCTCGGCGGCCTGGAGGTGTCTCGCATAGGGCTGGGTGCGATGGGCATGTCCACCGCCTACGTCGACCCCACCGTCGATGAAGCCCAGTCCATCGAGACGATCCACCGCGCCCTGGAGTTGGGCGTCACCTTCATCGACACCGCCGAGGTGTACGGCCCCTACAGGAACGAAGAGCTGGTGGGGCGGGCGCTCAAGGGCCGGCGTCAGGAGGTCGTGCTTGCCACCAAGTTCGGCATGATCTCCCACGTTGGCGACGGACCCGGCCACCTCGACAGCTCCCCGGCGAACATCCGAATCGCCGTCGAAGGTTCGCTGCGGCGCCTCGACACCGACTACGTCGACCTCTACTACCAACACCGGGTCGACCCCGACACGCCAATTGAGGAGACGGTCTTCGCCTTGGCCGAGCTCGTGGCGGAAGGCAAGGTCCGTCATATCGGCCTCTCAGAAGCCGCCCCCGAAACCATCCGCCGCGCGCACGCGGTGCACCAGGTCACCGCCCTGCAATCGGAGTACTCGCTGTGGACCCGGGACTCGGAAGCCCGGGTGTTGCCCGTCTTGCGCGAACTCGGGATCGGGTTCGTTGCCTACTCGCCCCTGGGCCGCGGGATGCTGACCGGCACGATCCGGTCCGTCGATCAACTCGATGCAACAGACTTCCGCCGGACCAACCCACGGTTCACAGGCGAGAACTTCGAGACCAACTTGACCAGCCTGAGTGAGGTCGAGGCGGTCGCCCGTGAGGCTGGAGCCACACCCGCACAGGTGGCCTTGGCCTGGCTCCTGGCGCAGGGTGACGACATTGCCCCGATCCCAGGAACCAAGCGGATCTCCCGGCTCGAGGAGAACGTCGGCGCAGATGCTGTGCAGCTCACGTCCGATCAGCTGTCTCGGCTGGACGCCCTGCCTCCGGCGGCGGGTGACCACCACAGCGAGGAACAGATGCGCATGATCGAACGCTGATTGACGAACGGCTGCCTGTCCACGCCCATCCGCGCGGTCGGCGTCAGCCTGAGTTCGCTTCGAAAGAGCGCCTCGCTGGTCGTGTACGCAGCCGGACGGCTCAGCCGAGGCCGGCCTGTTGCCCGATCTCCCCAGCGTCGATGCGGCTGGACACGCCAAGTTTGCGCAGGATGTTCGACACGTGGACGCTCGCCGTCTTCTTGCTGATGAAGAGCGCCTCGGCGATCTGCGCGTCGGTCCGGCCGGCGGCCAGCCGCCCGAGCACCTCCACTTCGCGGTGGGTGAGGCCGAGGTCAGACCCGGCGGAGGCCGCCGCTGGCGGCGGCTCGTCGGCCATCTCGAGCTCGATCCGAGCCCGACGTGCCAGGTTCTCGACGTCGCGCCGCAGCGGCTCAGCGCCGAGCGACACCGCCGTGCGCCACGCATCGATGACGAGTGCGGTCGCTCGTTCCCGACCGGATCGGCCGGCCAGCAGCGCCTCGGCCTCCCGCCATCGGCAGTAGGCAGTGCCGAACGGCTCATTCAGCGACTCCCACGCGTCGGCGGCTGACTGCCACAGCTGCGGCGCCGGAGGGCCGGTGCGTGCCGCCTCGGCGCGGCACTGTGCCAGCCACGCCAGTGTGCGCGGCAGTCGCGGCAGCCCCTGGCGACGGGGCCGCTCCGCGATCTCGTCTGCCTTGTCGGCCAGCTCGGCGGCATGCAGGCGGACCTTGGCGTCGTCCACCCGTCGGCGCTCGGCTCGGGCCTGCACGGCCCCGTCGACGACCGCCCTGATGCCGATCGCGCAGATCTCCATCGACAGGGACTCATCCTCGGTCCCGGCGACCAGGCCGAAAGCCTGTTCGATGGCGTCGGAGGCGTCCGTGAAGCGGCCCTCGACCAACGCCAGCTGGGCGTCGAGCAGATGGAACGACCCCCGGAACTGGACGTCGGTCAGCGACGCCGTGCGGGTTCCGACCTCCTCGAGCAACGGGCGGGCGCGGTCGAACTCCCCCTGCAGCAGGGCCAAGGTGACGTGCAACATCAAGGGGTTCGAGGCGCAGTTGCCAGACGGCACTCCGCCGTAGTCGCGGGCCATGGCCTCGGCTTCGTCCCACCGACCGAGCCGGACAAGGGCATCCGCGCTGTTGAAGACCGACCCGTTCAGACGGATGCCCTCGAGATGCTCGCCGGCGGCCACCATGTCGAGTGTCACGGCAGCCGCCTCCTCAAGCCGGGCCCAATCGACAAGACAGGAGGCCAGGTTGCTGTAGGCACGGTTGAGGCTCTCCGGGTCCCCGACCTCCTCTGCCACCTCGAGCGACCACCGCAGCAGGGCCAGGCCCTCGTCGGGATGGCCCAACAGGCACAGTGCGACCCCGAGCGTGTTGCTGGCGTGACCCTCCTCCAGGCGGCTCCCGACTGCCCGGGCAGTGTCGATGGCCTGCCGGCAGCGAGCCTCGGCCTGCTCGTAGCGGGACATGAGCATCAGCCATCGGGCCTGCTCGCACTGGACGCGGGCCAGTTCCACCGATGGCTCGTCCTCGAGCAGCAGACGCTCCGCCTCGGCAAGCGCTTCGGCGGATCCCGGCGGATCACCGACGGCCCAGGCGTTGCGCCCCAACCGCGTCCAGCAGCGTGCCGCGCCCATCGGATCTTTATCAGCGTCGGTCAGTTCCACCGCGACGCGGGCGAAGGCGACGGCGCGCTCACCCCGTCCCCCCCAATAGGCGGCATCCGCCGCCCGACCCAGCACCTCCACGCGGTCCACCGAGCCGACTATCTCCGCATTGCCCAGACGGTCGCAGGCGCCGAGCACCCGCTCGAACTGTCCCAGTGCCTCGTCGAATGCGTACACGGCCATGGCCTCGTCGGCCGCCGCCAGCGACGTGCGCAGCGCCGACTCCCACTCGCCAGCGTTCCACCAGTGCCGGGCCAGCTCGGCCATCAGCCGGCCGTCCGGGTTGGGCTCAACGTCCAGGACGCGGGCGAGGCGGCCGTGCAGCCGGCGCCGCTCCCCCGGCAACAACGAGTCGTACAGTGTCTCGCGCAGCAGGTCGTGGCGGAACCGGTAGCCGGGGCCATCGACGACGAGCAGCCCCCGTCGCACCACCTCGCGCAAGGCGGAGTCGAGTTCGACGCCCTCCAGGTCGACGACTTCCGCCAAAAGCCGATGCTCTACGGCGTCGCCGAACACCGACGTCGCACTCAGCGCATGGCGCGCCGTCGGTGAGAGCTGCTCCACCCCGACCATGACAACATCGCGCAGGCCCGTTGGCACGACGTCGCCGGCCGCGAGGAGCTCCTCGGCGAAGAACGGGTTCCCCCCGGCGAGACGTTCGACTTGGTCCAGCCGATCGGTCGGCACCGCGGCGCCCAGGATGTCGGCCGCCATCGCCGCGAGGGCGGCGCGGTCGAGCCCGCCGAGCTCGACCGGTCGTACGTTGACGCCACGGACGAGCTCAGCGGCAAATGCCCGTAGCGCCTCGTCGGAGCCGAGTGCGTCAGACCGGCACGTGCACACGAGCAGAACGGTGCAGTCGCCCAGGTTTCGGGCGAGGTGGTCGATGACGCCCAGTGTCCCGCGATCGGCCCACTGGATGTCCTCGACGACGAGCACTACGGGGGTGTGGCTGGACACGCCTGCCACCCGCTCGAGGATCGTCTCGAAGAGCCACGTCCTGCCCAGTTCCCCTGCATCGGGCCGCGTCGGCACCGGCTCGGCGCCGGAGACTCCGAGGGCGCGCAGTGCCGGCTGGAGCGCGCCGTCGCCGGCGCCGCGGGCCAGGCTGCGGAGCACGCTCACAACCGCTCCGTAGGGCAGGTCGAGACCGGTCACCGGCGAGCACCCACCCACGGCGACCAGCCACCCGCCGGCCACCGCCCGGTTGCAGAGCTCAGCCACCAGCCGGCTCTTGCCGATGCCTGGCTCTCCGCTTACGAGCACCGTCGTCGACGTGGAGCCGGCGCCGACCAGCGCGTCCTCGAGCAGCGCCAACTCGGCCGAGCGACCCACCAGCTCAGAGGACGACGCCCTTCCGGTCACGGTGGAATTCTCCCACAGCGTCATCACCGGCACCCGACCTGCACGCGCGCGCCCAGGAGCGTCCTCCCGTTCAGCACGCAGTCACCGAGCGAGGACCGACGTTGCAGGCGGCTCCGCCACCGGCGGACGCCGCCGGCGCCTGCAGGTGGGTCGGTGCGGGGGACATCGTGGTGGACGGAGCCGACACGCGCCCGATGATGAAGACGCCGGCAAGCAGTACCACGAGGACCACGGCGACCAGAGCGGCCCGAAGAGCCTGGGGCCACGTGTGGACGGGGTCGATGGTGTCGATGGAGGTGCTGATGGTTGTCATTGGGGGGTCCTTTCGGTGCTCGGGGTTGGTCAGTGTTCGGAGACTTCGAAGATCTCGTCGGCGACGAGCCCGTGTGCTTCGCGGTGCACTGTGTTGGCAGCGTCGGCGCTGGGGGCCTCTACCAGGCAAAAGATCTTCCCGGCCTTCTCGTCCACCCAGTAGTGGCGATAGTCGACCCCGTGACGGTCTTGGGTGGCCAGATCAGCCTCGTGGGCCTTGGCCACATCGGCGACCGACACGCCTCCCTCGATGTTGTGCACATCCATGTACAGCGGCATCGCCGTCCTCCTTGGGGTACGTGATGGATCCGGTCGGTGGTGATCAGGACAACCTCCACCTCCACCATGCGCCTCGACAGGCTCCGGCACATCGGGAATGCTCCTTAGATCAGCTGCCGCGCTCCTTATCGGCCGAGTGCGGGTGACATATCGATGGGGCGTTGGGAGAGGCCTCTAGGCCTCGGCGGCATCCCGGGAGGACGGCGGAAGGGCACTCGGGCTCCTCTTCGGACGAGCTGCCACGGCGGCATGCGACGACCGCCAGTCAGATACCTCTCAACACGGCGGTGCCGTCGAACAACCGCGAGACGTCGACCCCAGTGACGGCCAGCCCACGCGACCCCGTGGCGCCGAACTGCTGACTGTGGCGATTGCCTTCGGAACATGCAGCAGTGCATCGACCACGAGCACCGAGCCCACACCCACTGCGACGCCACCGATCGCGTCGGTCGGATAGTGCCACCGCAACACGATGACCGCGGCACACGTCCCCACGATGGCGAACAGACCGACCAGCGCCATCGGAATGCGCACCTTCGCCGGAACGACCAAGGTGAGCGCGGTGGCCAATGCAGCCACGGCGGCAACGGTCCCCGACGGATAGGAGAGACTGCCGGTGAGAACGCTGTGCCGGTCGACCAGCGGCTTGGCGATTTCCTGGACGATGAGCACCGCTATCACCGGGGCCATCGCACATGCGATGGCCCGCGCCCAGTCCCGCCACACGCTGATGAAGAACACGAGAGCCACGCCCGCGATGAGGACGCTGAGGGAGCCGAGATTGACGAAGTCGTGAGCCCAGCGCGAGCTCAGATCGGCGGGGAGGAGACGGTCGCCCCATATGTCGAGTCGGTTGGGCCATGGGCGATGCACGAAAGCGAGTCCGGCCAGGGCGGCCAGGGCCAACAACAGAGCACCCACTCCCAGTTCGATCGTGATTCCCGTGCGACCGAGCGGGGAGGGACCGGATGCCGTCGCACGGAGACTGCGAGTCGGGATCCGGTCGACATCGATCCTCTCGGTTGGAGCAACCTCAGCCATGACCGGGCTCGCCTCTTGTGGGCGTCACGTGGAGCTTGGAGGCGGCGATGTCCTCAAGGGCCCGGAGATGGATGGTCGACATGGCCACCCCAGGCTAGGAAGCCAACGCGGCACCTGGAGCAGCCGCGAGGATGAATCCCTCCGTGCGGGCTCATCCCTAGGTCCGAGGCTCGCCCGGATTCTTCAGATGTCGACGCCCCTGGACGGCGGGTTCGATCAGGAGGAAGCCGACGCCGCAGCTGGAGCGGGCGTCGACGCCGGGCTCGGACTGATCCACACGGCGGTGACATAGGACACGATCACACCCACGATCACCACCGGCATCAACTCGAGCGCGTCGGAGATGAAGAGCAGGCTCGGGAGCAGGACAGCCGTCATGGGCAGCTTGAGCGCTCCCGCAGTCATCGCCCCGACTCCGATGGCTGCGCCGGCGACCATCGGCAGACCGGGCAGATGCGAGAGTGCGATCCCTCCTGCCGCGCCGATGAACATGGCCGGGAAGATGGGGCCACCACGGAAGCTGCTCAGCGAGATCGCGTAGGCCAGTGATTTGCACACCACGAGGAGGACCAATGCCCCAGCCGTCCAGTCGGCGGCGTGCTCCACAATGGTCGGAAGCGCTGACTGTCCGGAGAAGAGCACCTCCGAGGAGCTCCGTCCTGTCGCTTCCGCGAAGGCGACGGCCAGTCCACCCACTGCCAGACCGACGAGTGGCGTCAGCAGCACTCTCCGGCGCTCGACGATTGGTCGCAGCAACCGAGCCACTCGGAAGATGTTCGTCGCGACCACAGCGGAGGCGAGTCCTATGCCGACCGCCCACAGGAACTCGGCGCCGGTGGGCGCACCGACGTGGGGAATATGGGAGATGGTCAGCGAGAAGTTCCCGAACCCGGTCAGGTCGTTCAGGCCGACGAAGATCAGTGAGCCAACACCCGCCGCGAGCAGGCCCGGCATCAGCACGATGTCCATTGTCGGCCCCCCGAAGCCGATGGCCTCCATGAGCAGGAAGGCGCCGGTCAGCGGAGAGCCCAGCAACGTGGCGATGGCGGCGAAGCTTCCCGCTCCTCCAATGACCACGGCGGCCATGGCCGGCGCGTCGCGCTTCACCAAGTGCACCGCCAGCACGCCGAGTCCGCTCCCGATGGCGATCAGCGGCGCCTCGGGGCCCAGCACCACGCCGAGGCTGAGCGTGGCGAAGGCCGCAACGATGATGCCGAAGAGGTCGATCGGCGCCACGGGGCCGCCCGCCTGAAATCCCTCCGAGGGCTCATGGCCGCTCGTCCCCGGCAAGTAGGTGATGGCCAGCGCCACCAAGAGTCCGCTGAGCGTCACCCAGGGGAGAGGCCACCACCAGGGCTCCCCATGGAACCCGAGCTGCCCTGGAAGATCGTTGAAGATCTCGTTCTGCACCTTTCCGATCGCGTCCAAGAAGAAGTACGCGACTGTCGCCACCGGCACACCGATGACGGCTCCGAGCACGAGCAGTGCCAGGTAACTGCGGGACTTCAGGAGCTTGGTCGGGTCGGCTGCAGCCGGAGCCGGCCCCGGTGTTGGTGTTGGTGTGGTGTCCGTCATGATCCCCTCGCGAGTAGCTGAGAGGGACAGCTCACCGTGCGAGCACCACCGACCCTCGGCTTCGTCCGACGCGGTGGATCGTCAATGATTCTCGAGACTCTCCGCGCGGGTTCGGACTATATCGCCACCGCACGCGGGGAACAGGGGGCGCAGGTTGGCTCCTCAACCAGGCCTCCGTGACCCCGGCCGGACGCGTACCGGGGAGACGGTCTTCACCGGTCCATCAGCTCGGGTCCCCTCTGCCCCCCAGTGCTGGCGTCGGCTCGCCTCCCGCCTGGTCGATGAACTCGATCTGCGGCTCGAAGACCGCTCGTCGGGAGGCGCGGCGCAGGGCGGCGAGGACCGGTCGTCCCAGCACCAGCACCAGCACCGCGCAGGTTGCCGCCCTGGTGAGGTCGAAGCCCATGGAGGTGGTCAGATCGAAGAGGATGAACCGGTGGAGGTTTGCGATGGTGCCGAGGCCGGGCACGAAGGAGTAGGTCGTGGAACCACCGACGAATGGCCAGAACCAGAAGTTGGTGAGGAGGCCGTACACCAGGGCCGACACCACGCCATAGCCCGCCAGCATGAGCCGCTCTGGGAACCCCCGCATGGACGGCAGGCAGCCGGCACCGAATCCGACCCATGCGGCGGCCAGCATCTGGAACGGCAGCCAGGGCCCCACTCCCCCGGTGATCAGCGACGAGGCAAAGAATGCCACGGCACCGAGAACGAAGCCGAAGCCGCGTCCGAACACCCGCGCCGAGAGGATGAGGAGGAACCATTCGGGCTCGAAGCCGTTGATACCGGGACTGGGCACCCGGAGAGCGGCAAAACAAGCAGCGAGGATCCCGAGGAGCGCCACCGCCTTGGCGTCGATCGCTCCTTCGGAGAGCTCGGCCATGACGATCGCCAACAGGAGTGGGACGAGGCCGACGAAGACCCAGGGGGCATCGCCGTTGTGGGCGGTGTTCGGACCGGAGGACTGGTGGATCATGAGTGGCCAGGCGAAGGCGGCGATTCCGAACAGCGTGGTCAGCAGCAGCAAGAAGGAGGAGCGGCTGCCGATGCGCACGGCCGGGATCCCCTCCCGTGGCGAGGTGGGTCGTGGGGCCAAGACGGTCACGCCGGCAACGCTCCGTCGAGGGCCCGGCGCACCTCGTCCACGGTGAGCCACTCTTCGGGGGCCAGCACCTTGGCCACCTGGGGGGCGAAGACCGGGGAGTGGCACACCACCTGGCGAGCCGGGCCGTCCGCGATGACCTGACCGTCTGCCAGGACGACGGCCCGATCGCCCACGCGGGCAGCCAGCTCGACGTCGTGGGAGGCCAGCGCGACGGCATGTCCGTCCCCGGCCAACTCCCGCAGGACCTCAATGAGGCGGTCCTTGCTGGGATAGTCCAAACCCCGAGTCGGTTCGTCGAGCAGCAGGAGGGCCGGAGCCGGCGCCAAGACGATCGCCAAGGCGAGGGCCAGCCGTTGTCCCTCGGAGAGGTCGCGGGGATGGCGATCGCCCGGCACCCCGGGCAGGATCCGCTCCAGCGTGTGAGCAGTCGATCCGTCGTCCAGGTCGGACACCTTGTCGGAGGTCCGGCACTCGGCGTGGACGCTCTCGCCATAGAGGAGGAGGCCCGGGTCCTGAGGAACGAGCCCCACATGGCGAATCAGTTCGGCCGGGCGAAACGACCGGGGGTCCCGGCCGTCGACCACCACCGTGCCGCGGGTCGGCTGACGTGCTCCCGACAGCGTGGACAGGAGGGTCGACTTGCCGGAGCCGTTCCTTCCCATGAGGACGAGCACCTCGCCCCGGGAAAACGAGAGGTCGACACCGTCGAGCGCGATCACTCGACCGTACGCGACAACCAGTTTTCGGGTCGCTGCCATCTCGTTCGCGGCGGTCGGGGCACCGGGCGCCACCCTCGGGCTCGGGGGCGTCAGCGGCGCCAGGCGCTCTCGCAGGGACGTGGCCCGTCGACGCGCGTCGCGGACCGACAGCGGGAGCGGGTCCCAGCCCACCAGGCGGCCCAACTCGACGAGAGGCGGGGCAACCGAAGACGAGCGCATGATCACCTCGGGTGAGCCCTCCACCAGCGGCGCGCCACCGCCGGGCACCAGGACGATCCGGTCGGCAAACGGCACCACGCGCTCGAGGCGATGCTCGGCCATGACGACGGTCAACCCGAGGTCGTGCACCAGGCGGGCCAACGTCCCGAGCACCTCTTCGGCCGCGGCCGGGTCCAGGGCCGACGTCGGCTCGTCGAGCACCAGTATGCGGGGCGATGCGGTCAGGACCGCACCGATGGCCACCCGCTGCTGTTGGCCGCCCGACAGTGCACGAAGCGACCGATCACGCAGGTCCTGGAGGCCGAGCAGATCGATGGCATCCTCCACTCGCCGCCGCATCGCATCGGCGGGCACACCCAGGTTCTCCATGGTGTAGGCCAACTCGTCCTCGACCGTTTCGGTCACGAAGGAAGCCAGTGGGTTCTGCCCGACGAAGCCGACGACATCGGCGAGATCGCGCGGACGATTCTCCTTGGTCGTCCGCCCGTCCACCGTGACCGTACCGGCGAGCACCCCGCCGCTGAAGTGCGGCACGAGCCCGTTGATGGCCCGAAGCAGGGTGGACTTGCCGCTCCCCGTCTCCCCTACGACAACGCACAGCTCACCCTCGGGTATGGCCAGGGTGACGCGGTGCAGGGTCGGTCCGGCCGCCTCGGTGTAAGTGAAGGACACGTCATCGAACCGGATCATGCCGGAGCTCCCGAGAGATCCGACGAGGCCTGACGAGCATCCGAAGACTGGGCCGTTGGCGCTCCGGCCGCGGGGTCCGCGATGCCCTGCCAGGTCGACGGGCTGATCGCCCGGGGAGCCGCGATCGCCGGGACCGCGGCGACCAGGATCCCGACGACGGGCAGCAGCGGAATGCTCGGGAAGGCCAACGGAGAGAAGGACACGGTGAGTCCCGGCACGTTGAGCGCATGCGCGACGGCCATGGCCCCCAGGGCGACGAGCCCCGAGCCGACCACCACCCACTCCGGCCGGCGCCAGGGGTCGGGACGGTACCTCGATCGTGCCGAACGCCGGCCGCCAACGGCGAGACCTACCCCACACATGACGGCCGCCACGGCCAAGATCGGCAGGCCCAGGCCAAAGAGGGAACCCGAGTCGATGACGCCGTAGAGGCCGACCGCAACCAGCAACAACCCGCCCGTCGTGGCCCCGCTGGCCAACCGGCGTGAGCCCTGGCCGAGGGAGACCCGCCGCCCGTAGCCGCGTGCGTCCATGCTCGTGGCGAGCTGCAAGGACCTGTCCAACGCACTCTCGAGGACCGGCACGGCGACGCCGCGCAGCCCACGCAGGCCCGTGACGGGAATGCCGCGCTGACGGCGAGCCTGACGCACGACGCTGATCGACAGGACCAGCTCGGGCGTGAAGGCCAACGCGACGGTGACGGCCACGCCTGTCTCGTACAGCACGGCCGGCAGGGAGCGCAGGAGCCGGTAGGGGCTGGCGAGCGAGTTGGCGGCCCCGAAGCAGAGCAGGATCACCGCGATCTGGAGCCCCTCCACCGCGGCATTGAGGATCGACTCCAACGTGACGGCACCACCGATGCTGACCGCCATCGCCCAAGAAGGCAATGGGACCCGCGGGAGATTGAAGAGGACGTGACCCGGCACGCCGCGTTGGCCGAAGAGGATCTCGATCACCACCCGGATCGCGATGACGAGTACCCCGACGCGCAAGAAGAAGGCGATGGAGCGTGACCACGGGGCGTTCGTCCGGCAGACGGACACGACGAAGCAGGCCACGGCTCCGATCAGCGCCAGAAGGAACGGGTTGTTCGTCCGCATCGCGCAGATCGCCAGCCCGGCCGCCCACAGCCACCACGCCACAGGGTGCAGCGAGCGGCGCCGGGGAGCGGCGGCCCGAGTCATCATTCCTCCGCCGGTCTACGACGCCATGCGAAGAATGCGATACCACCGAGGACCGCGACCACGGCGGCCACCAGGACGACAGGAAGGTACGTCGTACCGCCGCCGCCCGCATCGTGGCGGGAGGCTGAGCTGGCAGAAGCCGGATGGGGTCCGGAGGAGCCGGAGGTGGAGTGCTTCCCGCTCCCCCCGCTCCCCCCGCTCCCCCCGCGCACCGCAGCCGCGGGGGCCGTGGTGCTCGTGGTGGTCGTGCTGGGCGACGCGGCCTTGGGGGCGGCCCCTGACTTCGGCTGCGTGGTCGGAGAGGTCCTGACGGCGCTCTGTCCGGGCCCCGCAGACGTCCCCCCGGCCGTCGTGGTTGTCACGACCGGCGCGGGCGACGTCGTGGTGGTGACCGCCGGAGCCGGCTGTTGCGCCGGCGGCACCTCCGTCGACGCGTTGCAGATCTGTGCGTACGTGGACGTGAGTGCGGGAGGTGGATCACTGGAGTTGTCCGGCTCGTCGATCTGGAACCTCCAGCCCTCCACGTCGTTGCCCGGGCTCGACACCGATTGCTCGGTGGGCCCGTTGCTCGCATAGACCCACGACCCAGAGGTGCCGTGCCAATACGACCAGTAGTCGTAGTCACCGGAACCGACACCTTGGCCGCAGTTCTGTACTCCATTGGCCGGAACGTTGTCGATGGCGCACATGAGACCCGAGTTGCTGTAGGCCACGTTGGCTTCACCGACAGCTGCTGCCAATGCGTCCGAGTCGTGATCGGTCGAAGGTACGGGGACACACTTGGAGACGGACGAAGCGGTGGAGCCGCTCCCGAAGTCGACGACAACGGCTACGTACACGTCGTTGCCCACTGAGTCAGCCGACGCGATGGCCAACTTGAGCGGGACCAGGGCTCCGGGCCCGGCGGGCGCGAGCGCCGCGCCCGCGGCACCGAGGAGAAGACTCCCCGCGATCACTCGAGCCCGAAGCCTCATGTCGCGGCTTACGAGGAGCTCGCCGATCCGCCCACGGCGTTGCGAATGCCGAGCGGAGCAGCAGACCCCGAGAAGAGGGCGTCGCCGAAGTTGAAGAGCCCACCGTCAGCAGCGATGAGCCAGTAGCCGCCACCGTCCCGGGTCGCGGCGATCCCCACGATCGGCTGATTGAGCACGATGCCCCCGGTCGATCCCTCGAACGCGGCATCGCCATAGCTGAAGATCCCACCGTCGGAGGCCACCAGCCAGTAGCCGCCGCCGGGGGTGGCCGCCATGCCGACGATGGGCTCGTTGAGGGGTTGCCCGCCGCGGGAGCCGAGGAACGCGGCGTCGCCGTAGCTGAAGATCCCTCCGTCGGAGGCCACCAGCCAATAGCCACCGCCGTCGGGGGTGGCCGCCATGCCGACGATGGGCTCGTTGAGAGGCTGCCCGCCGCGGGAGCCGAGGAACGCGGCGTCGCCGTAGCTGAAGATCCCACCGTCGGAGGCCACCAGCCAATAGCCACCGCCGTCCGGGGTGGCCGCCATGCCCACGATGGGCTCGTTGAGGGGCTGCCCGCCGCGGGAGCCGAGGAACGGGGCGTCACCGTAGCTGAAGATCCCACCGTCGGAGGCCACCAGCCAGTAGCCGAGCCCGTTGAGCGTCGACGCCATGCCGACGATGGGCTTGTTGAGCATGGCACCGGCGAGCGATCCGTAGTTCGCGGCTGAGCCGAACGGGTGGACGGCACCGGTCGAGGTCGCGACCCAGTAAGAGTTGGTCGGACCGAAGCCGTAGGAGAGGCCGGACAGCACCGGCACGTCCTGGTTGGTGGCGAGGAGATTGCCCGACGTGTTGTCCTGGTAGCCCACGGCGCCCTTGTCAACGCCCGACGTCACCACGAAGGACAACAGCGCAGTGACTGGGGAGTGTCCGGAGCCGGTGAACGTCGGGCTCGTCGGTGAACGACCCATGGCGAGCAGCGCCTGGATCACGAGCCCGGTGGACTGCGAGTCGGTCTGCTGTGGCTCGGCCGCGGTGCTCGGGTAGTAGCTCCAGCCACCGTCGGCGTCCTGGCCGTCGGTGAAGAAGGACAGCGCGTTGGCGGCGATACCGGTCGTCAGCGCTCCCTGCGCGGCCAGCCCCTGGACGACGAGGGAGGTGGTCTGATCGTCGGCACCCTGGAAGTTTGAAGGATCCTCGGCGCAGACCCCGACCGCCTGGTTCGGGACGGCCCAGCCACCGCTGGGGCACTGCTGGTTGGTCAGCCAGCCGATCGCCGCCGCATCGGCTGGCTCCCCGGCGGCCTTGAGCGCGGTGAAGACGAGGCCCTGGACGTACGTGCCGACGTAGTAGTCGCCCAGTTGGGTCTCCGTTCCGAACAGTCCGGCATCGGGGCCCGAGGTCTGCTCGGTGGCCTGGAGGCGTGTCACGAGGTTCGTCCCACCGAAGTTCGTCGGATTCACGCCCATCGCATGGGCATCGAGGATGAGAGCAGCCAGTTGACCCGGGCCGTCGGCACTGTCAACGGTGATGTAGGAGTTCGCGTTCGCCTCCACGTGGGACAGCGCGGCATTGGCCGCCGGGACATCCACGTGAGCGGCGGCCAACGCGAGGACGGCGTCGACGGTGGACGAGAGGGAACCTCCGATGCTGCCGTCGGAGGCCTGCTGTCCGACCAGCCAGGTGGCCGCCGACTGTGCCGCGGCAAACTGCGGGATCTCAGGCTGGACCGACGTGGCGCCGGCCGGTGCGGCGAGTGAGGTGAGGGTGGCCGTCCCCAGCATGGCGGCCAGGCCGACGGCAGAAGCACCCATCAGGGTGCGGCGGACGATGTGCACGGTTCTCGCTTCCCGGTCCTCGACCCGGAAAACTCCGCAACTGCACGGGGTCACACCGAGCCCCGAACCTTGTGTCTCGACGGTGGGAACTCTCCTGACCTCGAGGTATCCCGGCTTCTGGCATCGCCTCGTCGGCGCACCATTCACGGTTGCGGACCAGCGCCGGAGTCACACCGGCTTCCCCTCGCGGGCAGTACAACAACAGCACGGATGCTGCCCCCGTACGGTACCACGGGGGTTCGAAATCGCAACCCCTGGCTCGATGCACCCGCGCCAGCCCTGTGCGGACGCGCGTACCCTTGGCCCGTGGCGATGCTCCCTCTCGGCGCAAGGGACGAATCGGCATGGACCACGTCCACGGAGGTCCGATCCCTCCCCAGCCGAACCCGATGACCGCGCCACGCGACGCCCTCCCACAGGCTGAGTACGAGGAGATCTTTGCGAAGGTGCCCCGACTCACGGTGGAGGTCGTGATCGTCTCAGCGGACGGGGTTCTCCTCGCGCGTCGCGCCAGTGAGCCGTGTCGCGGCCTCTGGCATATCCCGGGCGGCACCGTGCGCTTCGGCGAACCGTTGACCGATGCCGCCCGGAGGGTCGCAGAGCAGGAGCTCGGGGCGGAGGTGGAGATCGATGCCCACCTGGGCTACATCGAGTACCCGAGTCATCTCGAACGAGGTCTGGACTGGCCGGTCGGCCTTGCGTTCAGCGTGCACCTGGCGCCGGCATCAGCCGATCGGTTTCGGACCGTGCCTGACGCCGTTGACTGGTTCACGACCCTGCCCGAGGACATGCACGACGAGCAGAAGTCGTTCCTCAGACGGCACGGTCTGGCGACCTGATGGCCGGCACGAACGGCTGGCGCAGCGGCTTCAGGTGACGGGTCGGGGGCTACCACTGATGCGCGTTCATCCTCCGACGGGGACCGATGAGATAGACCGCGGCGACGGCGGCGCCCACGATCCCGAAGAGCAGCCAGCCCAGCAAGGAACTTATCACCCATGCTGCCTTCTTCCCGCGTGACAGCTCATCGGATGGTCGCCTCGCTGCGTCGATGACGCACCACAGGACCACGACCAGGGATGCACCGTAGATCAGCGGTGTCACCACGTTGGCCCCCACCTCACACCACATGAGCTCCGGCGGGCGAGAGTCTTCCTCACCACGCCCGGCCTACCGGCCATGTGCAACCGCGGGATGTCCCCGTTCGGACCTGAACCTCGGTGGCCAGTAGATCCCGTTGCTCTCGGCAGCCGGCGCAACGAGGACCGGGAGGGACGACACGCGGAGGATCCTCTCCCTGACACTGCGACCGGAAAGCCTGGAGATCCCCCGCAGCCGCCGCGAACCGAGGATGATCGCCTGGCACTCCCAGAGCTGCGCCTCCTTCACGATGCGCGCCGCTACCTGATCCTCCAATGCGGAACAGGAACGGCCTGCGGACGCGGCACCCCGCATCCCCAGCGACAGCACCGCGTCGCGCACCAAGTCCTCGGCCTCGGCCGGAGACTCGAGAGGAAGAACGCGGCCCATCTTCGGTACCTCGCGGATGTGCAGCACCCTGACGCTGGCGTCGTTCGCCAGCGCCACGCCGGCGACGAAGTCCAGGGCGACCTGGCCGGATTCGAATTGATCAATCGCACACAGCAGTCGATCCCACACGTGCGCACCTCCCGTACTGACGCCATCCTGCGCCGAGAGGGTGAAACAGAGTGTGAACATTTCTCGGCTTCGAATTAAGAGAACGTAAACGGGCGCCCGACGAGGTGGGAGCCCTGGTCAGGGCGTTGGGGTCAGATGCCGGGCTGGGCGGAGGAGTGGTCGAGTGCGAGCTGACCGCTGTTCGCGTCGAAGTCGAAGAGCTCACCGTAGCGGCCCCAGTCGATGGCGATCCTGAGCTGCTGGCGGGCCTCGTCCTCCGAAAAACCCCGACGGAGCAGGTCGAGGAAGAATCCCTCGCCCAGGTTCCCGTCCTTGGTCGTGTGCAGCGCATTGCAGATGGCCCGGACCAGGGGCGCTCGCTCGCGGGCGCGCCGGGCAAAGATCTGCTTGGACTCGAGGATGTCGGCAGCCACGAACGTGCGGCCGTCGTCGGTGACATGGAGATCCGCGTCGTCCACCTCGGCGAGTCCGAGGACCTGGGCCGCATCGACCAAGGGGAGCAGGTCGTCCACCTCGAACGTCAACTCATGAGCCAGCTTGGGCAGGTCCTCACGCCCGCCGTGGGCAACGAGGATCTCGAGGAGCCCCGCCATGCCCCCCACGCTGGCCTGCGGCAACGGGGTGTCGATGGGGGAACCCTCTCCGGGCGCGGCCTGCGTCCAGATGTGGGCGGGCGGGCGGGTGTCCCGACCCGTCATGAGCCCGTAGATCTGATCGACCAACGCAGCGAAGCTCTCATCGTGCCGATTGCGGGGCTGGGGGAACCCACACGTGATCTCGGTCCGAATGCGGCCCGGGTTCGCCCCGAGCACGAAGATCCGGTCGGCCAGGATCACCGCCTCTTCGATGTTGTGCGTGACGATCAGCATGGCCTTCGTGGGGAAATCCTTCTGCTGCCACAGCCGGAGCAGCTCGGCCCGGAGGTTCTGCGCGGTCAGGACGTCGAGCGCCGAGAACGGCTCGTCCATGAGGAGAGCATCGGGCTCGACCACGAGCGCGCGGGCAAACCCCACTCGCTGGCGCATCCCGCCGGACAGCTCCTTGGGGTAGGCGGACTCGAAGCCGTCCAGCCCGATGGTGTCGATGGCCCGCTCGGCGCGCTCGCGCCGCTCCCGTGGCTCGATCCCCAGGGCTTCGAGTCCGATCTCCACGTTCTGGCGCACCGTGAGCCAGGGCAGCAGGGCGAAGCTCTGGAAGACCATGGCCACGCCGGGGTTGGCGCCGTTCAGGGCCTGACCCCGGTAGCTGACCTCCCCGGCCGTTGGCGCGATCAGTCCGGCGATGCAGCGCAGGAGTGTGCTCTTCCCTGATCCGGAGCGCCCGAGCAGGGCCACGATCTCGCCCTCCCTGAGGTCGAGCGAGATGTCGTCGAGCACCGGCAGCGGGCTACCGTCGGGTGAGACGAACGTCTTGGTGACGTGCGACACCTCAATGATGGTCGACGGATCGGCACCGGGGCGCCCGGAAGTCGGTGGGGATGTCGTGGTCACGAAGAGCCACCCTGACTCACCATACGAACTGCGTCAATGCCGAGGTGATCACAAGGTGAAGCGGCTCTCTGCCATTGCGTAGAGCCGTCGCCACAACAGCCTATTGACCAGGACGACGAAGGCGCTCATCACGATGCCGCCGGCGATGAGAAGCGCGAACTTGCCTTGAATGGAGGCCGTGGCGATGTAGTTGCCGAGGCCGTACGCGTTCAGGGTGTGGTGATGCCAGCTCACCAGTTCGGCCACTATGGACGCGTTCCAGGCGCCCCCGGCCGCCGTGATCCCCCCGGTCACGTACGCCGGAAAGATGGCCGGAAGGATCACCTGGCGCCAGCGCTGGCCCCGGGTGAGGCGCATCGTCACCATCATCTCGCGGAGGTCGTTGGGGATGGAGCTGGCGCCGGCGATGACGTTGAAGAGGATGTACCACTGCGCCCCCAGCATCATGAGCACGATTGCGCCGTAGTCCAGAGGTATACCGAGGTCGATGAAGATCAGGGTGGCGAAGGGGAACAGGAGAATGGCCGGGAAGCTGGCCAGGACCTGGACCACCGGCTGCGCGAACCGGGACAATTTCGGGCTCAAGCCGATCTTCACGCCCACCGGCACCCAGATGAGCGTGGAGATGCACAACAGGACGACCACGCGGGCGAAGGTCGCCAGGCCGAATTCGATCAGGCTGGGAAAGCGGGCGAAGCCCAGATGGGAGTTCAGGTAGATCAGCCCGATCACCGCGACGGCGGCTGATACGGCGAAGATCACGGACCAGAAGATGACGTCGCCGACTTGGCGCTTCCGGGGGTCGGTGCGGAGCGGGTACTCGGCCAGCCCGAACGGCCGGGTGATCCGGTCGAGGGCCCTTCCGACCGGACGGCTCAGCCGACCGGCCAGCTTCGGCACCGAGGAGCGTTGCAGGATGTCGAGCACCACGCTCTTGGGCTTGTCGGCCGACTCGGAGCTCTCGAGACGGAACTTGTCCGACCAGGCCACGAGCGGACGGAAGACGAAGAAGTTGGTTCCGACGACGAGGATGACCATCACCACGATGGCGATGGTGACCTGCATGTACGAGCCGTGGGCCACCGCGGCCGCCATGTAGCTGCCCATGCCCGGCAGGCTCTCGCTGATCCCCTTGCCCTTGATGAAGACGGTGACAGCCTCCGAGGCCGTCAGGAAAAACCACCCTCCCCCCATCGACATCATCATGTTCCAGACCAGACCGATCATCGAACTGGGCACGTCCAGCTTCCAGAACCGCTGCCACTTGGTGAGGCGGTACATGCGTGCTGCCTCGTCCAGTTCCGTGGGTTGCGCGATGAGCGAGTGGTAGAAGCTGAAGGTCATGTTCCACGCCTGTGAGGTGAAGATCACGAAGATTGACGCCAATTCGAGCCCCAGCAGGTTGTTGGGGAAGACCTTTATGAAGAAGGTGAGGGCGACGGGCAGGAACACCAGGATCGGTATCGACTGCAGGACGTCGAGGATCGGGACGAGCACTTTCTCGGCGCGGCGCAACCGAGCGGCCGCCGTGCCGTAGACCAGGGTGAACACGGTCGAGAGAGCGAGGGCGATGAACATCCGCAGCAGCGATCGTGCCGCGTAGTAGGGGACGTTCGAGATGTCGGTGGAGATGACGACCGGTGTGCGGCCCGGGGTGAAGTTGACCGCCAGTGACTGGCCCAGGTGGACGACCTCGTAGAGGATGGCGATGATGGCTGCCCCGACGACGACATCAACCCAGCTGATGTGACGTCCGCGGAGGACCTCGCGTACCGGAAGGGTCTGCCGAACCGCCATGGGATCGCCTTTCTAGATCAGGCTGGAGCGCAGCGAAAGTGTCCGCCGATGACGCGTTCCGGAAGAAGGCGAAATACGCTGCGACAGGCCCAATCTCGGGGAGGAAGGTATGACCAGAGCCACCGGTAGTGGCGTGATCGCGGTCCTGATCGGGGCTGCCGTGCTGGCCGGTTGCTCCAGCAGCCCAAGCAACCAGTCCGCCAACACGACCACCACGTCGACGGCCGCTGCGACGACGACGACGAACTCGAAGGCGGCTGCGGCGGCGGCGGCGGCAGCGGCAGCCGCTAAGGCAGCGGCGGCGGCGGCAGCATCGACGACCACCGCGTCGGCGGCCACCGGCGCGGCATGCACCCAGAGCGCCATCCTGGCCGCCGCCAAGAGCTCGGCCAGCACGGGTCCGGTCAACACGGTGGACAACTTCGGCTGCTCCGGAGCGTGGGCCTACGCGAACGTGAACGTCGGGAGCGGCTCGGCCTCCTACGACGCCGTCATCGTCCTGCAGGCCCAGGGATCCGGGTGGGTCGTCGCCGACCGTGGCACTGCGTGCACGAACCACCTCGTGCCGAACGCCATCTACACCCAGGCCTGCTCGTCGAGCTGATGGGCACCCAGTGGATAGACGGGGGCGCAGTGAGCGGATCAGGCGTGGATTCGGTGACCGGCGCCACCCGCGCGCCCGGTCCGAACCGGGAGCCCACCTTCGTGGTGCCCGGCCGTGACGAGGCGGCCGCGACCAGAATGGAGGAGTTCCTCTCCCGCACCGGTCGACGACCGAATGTGGTCGTCATCTTGATGGACGACGTCGGTTGGGGGGACTTCGGGTGCTACGGCGGCGGGGTCGCAGTGGGTGCGCCGACGCCCAACGTCGACCGGATCGCCCGGGAGGGCCTGCTCCTCACGTCGTGCTACAGCGAGCCCTCGTGCACGCCGACCCGGGCATCCATCATGACGGGCCGGCTGCCGATGCGGCACGGCCTCCTGATCCCCCCCATGTACGGCATGCCGGGAGGGCTCAGTGGGGAGGTCACACTTCCGCAGCTCCTCTCCGATGCCGGCTACGTCACGCAGGCCGTCGGGAAATGGCACATGGGCGAGAACCGGGAGAGCCAGCCGCAGCACGTCGGCTTCGACGACTTCTACGGCTTCTTGTCTGTGTCCGACATGTACACGGAGTGGCGGGATCCGTACTTCTTCCCCGAGGTCGTCTACAGCGAGGACCGCACCGAATGGGTCAAGAACATGCCGTTCAACAAGTGCTTCGTCCATGCGACCCGCGACGGCGAGCTCGAGGAGGTCGAGGAGGTCACCGTCCCGGTCCTCTCGCTGCTCGACGACAAGTGGTGCGCGTATTCCGAGCAATTCATCGAGCGCATGACGGGGTCGGCCGATCCCTGGTTCCTCTACCACTGCACCCGGGGAGCGCACTTCGACAACTATCCGCATCCCGACTACCTGGGACGTTCCCCGGCCCGGCACCCCTACAAGGACGCCATCGTCGAACTGGACGCCATCTGCGGGCGTCTGGTCGCCGCGCTCGAGCGCACCGGCCAACTCGAGTCGACGATGGTCGTGATCTCGTCGGACAACGGACCCGAGATGGAGACCTGGCCGGACTCGGCCTTCACACCCTTCCGCTGTGCGAAGGGATCGACCTGGGAAGGCGGGGTGCGCGTGCCGGCCATCGTGTCGTGGCCCGGCATGATTCAGCCGGGTCGCTCCAGCGACGGACTCGTCCATCTCCTCGATCTGTTCGCGACCTGCCTATCCATGGCCGGGGCGCCCGAGCGAATCCCCACCGACCGCTACATCGACGCCGTCGACCAGCTCTCGTTCCTCCTGGCCGCCGACGATCGCGAGGCCGTGTCCAACCGGAAGTTCCAGCACTACTGGCTCACGTCCCAGTTCTCGGCGTTGCGGGTGGGCGAGTACAAGTACATGCTGTCCTCCATCTCCGACGACGACACGGACGTCCTCAACCCGGGCGGTTTCACCGGAGTCGTGCAGCGCTACGGGTACGGGCGCCTGTACAACCTGTACCTGGACCCCAAGGAGACGCGCTCGTACATGATCCGTAAGCTCGTCTATATCGATGCGATCATCGGCGAGATCGGGCGGCACCAGGCCACCTTCCGCGAGTGGCCCAACAAGCCGGCACCGGCGTCGACCGGCTGAGCCTTCCGCCGAGGGGGCGAGGCCGTCAGGCCCGGCCCAGCTCGTCGGCGAGCTTGCGCAGGTCGTCCCGGAAGTCGGGGTGGGCGATCTCCACCAGGAGGTGGGCGCGCTCGCTCACCGTGAGACCGGTGAGCTCCGCCGCGCCGTACTCGGTGATGATGACGCCGGTGTGGTGGCGGGGCGTGGAGACAACCGAGCCTTCGGGCAGGAGCCCGACGAGGCGGGACACGACCTCGCCGCCGTGCACCGCGGTCGAATGGAGACAGATGAGCGAGTGGGCATCGAGGTGCAGCTCCGCCGCCGCCACGAAGTCCTCGTGCCCGCCGACGCCCGAGACCTGCCGGCTGCCGATGTTGTCGGCAACCACCTGCCCGTAGAGGTCGACCGACAGTGCCCCGTTGATGGAGACCAGGTTGGCGTTCTGGGCGATCACGGTGGGGTCGTTCACCGTCTCCACGGGGAGGAAGGCGACGTCCACGTTCCCGTCCAGCCACCCGTAGAGCTCTGGCGTGCCGAGGGCGAAAGTGGTGACCGAGACACCGTCGAACACCCCCTTGGCGTCGTTGGTGACCTTGCCCGCCTGGTGCAACCGCATGAGGCCGTTGGTGAACATCTCGGAGTGGACGCCAAATCCGCCCAGCGGGCCCTTCGCCAGCTCCGTCGCCACGATGTTCGGGATGGCGCCGATGCCGGTCTGCAGGGTTGACCCGCTCTTCATATAGGCCAGCGCGTTGCGGGCGATGGCCGCATCCACCTCGTCCGTCGGAGGCTCGGTCAGCGCGAACGGCGCCGCATTCGTCTCGACGACCACGTCCACGAGGTCGAGCGAGATCGTGTTGTCGTACTCGGGCGGCAGGCTCCTGGTCCGGGGCAGGTTGGGGTTGACCTCGACGATGAGCAGTCGGTCGGGGTCCTCGCCGGCACGGATGAGCTCTGGCCGGGTAGCGCCCATGTGGAGGGAGAGGTTCACGTTCCCGTACTCGTCGGGCGGGGCAGCCTGGACCACCATCACGCGCGGCGAGAACTTGGCCAGGATCGGCCCCATCTGGCGGAACCCGCCAGGCACCAGCTCGACCTTGTGGCCCATGGAGTGCAGGAGGCGTTCCGCCGGTCCGAAGAAGCCACAGCGGTAGGTGACGCCCGGCTTGGTGAAGACCTCGTAGAAGTTGAGGCAGAGGGCACCGCCGAGCTGCAGGTCCTGCCAGTCGTCCCGGGCCCCCAGGGCCGTGAGGAAGGTGTCGGGGTTGGCCGGGCCGAGCCCGAACCCGATCATGTCGACCGGCCGGATCAGGGCGACGGCTTCGGCGGCACTGCAGACGGTGGGCATGGCTCCACTCTCCCACCGGGGCATCCGCCTGACCACGGCCATTGGTCCCCAGCGCTTGGGCCGGGCGGCCGAATCCATTACTTTCGGCTCTACCCGGACCACAGTCCCGGTTGCAGAATGTGCAGGACACCTCCTCTTCCCAGACAACGGTGCTTGGAGAATGGCGGCCACCCCCCTCGGTCGCCATTTTCCAATTCTCGGGTTCGTGGCCTTCCGCCAGCGGCGCCGTGCTGTCGGGCACCCGGTACTGTCGGCCCGGACGATGTCCCTTCTGCCGGCCGGCAGTCCCAGCACCGAGGGTGTGACCATGAGCAACCGTTCATTCGAAGGCCTCGACGCGACGCTCGGCGCCATGCACCTGCGACCGCCGACCGTGGTGTCCGCCGACGACACCCTGTCGCAGGTGGCATCCGCGATGGAGCGCGACGGCGTCTCCTGCGCCATCTTGGAGGAGCAGCCGCTGCGCGTCGTGACCGAGTTCGACCTCACCCGCGCCTTGGCACAGGGCCTCGGTCCCGAGGACTCGGTGGCGGCGATCGCCTCGGCGCACCCGAGATGGGCACCCCCGTCGGCGAGCGTCGCCGAGGCGGCCGCGCTGATGGTCAGCCTCGGCATCCGGCACCTCGTCGTGCTCGACATCTCCGACCGGCCCAGCGGCCTCGTCTCCATGGCGGAGCTCTTCGGCGTCATCGTCCGTTCGCAGGAACCGATGGCCCTCTATGCGAAGTTCGCCGACATCATGCTGCACGGCGACAGCGAGGCCTCCAACCAGGTCCACGAGACCCTACCGCCACGCGCCTGACCATCCGGGTCAGGTCGTCGATCGGAGCCCCCCGGCCCCAGCGCCGTCGCCGTCGCCGGATATCACACGGCCGTCCACCATGTGCACGATGCGATCGGCGGCGCCCGCCACGGCCTCGTCGTGCGTCACCAGCACGATCGTCGTCTGCCGCTCGCGGCGCAGCCGCCGGAACAGGGCGAGCACGACGTCCACAGAGGCGCTGTCGAGACTGCCCGTCGGCTCGTCAGCCAGCAACACGGGTGGATCGTTGGCCAGCGCCCGCGCAATGGCGACCCGCTGACGCTCGCCGCCCGACAACTGCGTCGGGAGACGGTCGCTGAGGCCCCCGAGTCCCACCTCCTCCAACAGTTCGTCGGCGTAGGGAGCGCGCTGTCTGTGGGGTCGCCGCGACCCCGACATGGCGATCTCCACGTTCTCGCGGACGGAGAGCCGGGGCAGCAGGTTGTGCAGCTGGAACACCAGCCCGACCTCCTCGCGCCGGAACCGGCTGGCGTGGTGCAGGTGCACCACGTCATGCCCGCTGACGCGGATCGATCCCTTCGTCGGCGTGTCGAGCGCGGCGATCAGATGGAGCAGCGTCGACTTCCCACACCCTGAGTGGCCGGTGATCGCCGCGAACTCCTCAGCACCCACCATGAGGTCCACCCCGTCCAGGGCGCGGATGAGTCCGTCGTCGTAGGTCTTCTCCAGGCCATGCACCTCAATGGCCAGCGCGGAACGGACCGTGACCTCACTCACGGCTCAACGCCTTGAGCGGCGCCAGGTTTGCGGCGCGCAGCGCGGGGTAGAGCGCGCCGATGACGGCCATGCCCAGGCCGGTGTAGAGGCCCCGCCAGAAGGCTTGGTTCGTATAGTTCGCGTGCAGCACGCCGCGAAGCTGCGGGAGGTTCTCGAGCGCGGCGGTCGCGGCGAAGGACAGAGCGACGCCTGCGAGGGCGCCCACCACGGCTAGGACGACACCCTCGCCCACCACCAGCGAGACCACGCGGCTGCGGGTCCATCCGATGGCCCGCAGCAACCCGAACTCCCTCGTTCGCTCGAAAAGGGAGAGGAGCATGGTGTTCCCGACGATGACGGCGCCGATGAGGATGGCCAGGATCGTGCTGCCCGTGGCGGCCGCCTGGAGGAACACGAGATTGCGATCGGCCCGCCCGAACTGCGCTGCGGTCTGGATGGTCGTCATCTCGGGGTGCGCCGAGGTGATGGCCCTCTCCACCTTGGCGACCGAAGCACCCGGGACGAGGTTGACGAAGATCAGGGTGACCGAGCCCGGCACCCTGTTGTACGTCTGGATCGCCGTGAGCGGGAACATGCCACCCAGATCGCCGTACGAGATGCCCGTCGAGTAGATCCCCACCACCGTGTTCCACGTGCCGTTGGCGTCGAACCGGTCGCCGACGTGGAGCCCGAAGTCCTGGGCGGCGCGCCAGCCGAGCATCATCTCGTGAGTGGCCGACTCCTGGTACGGCCTGCCCGCCACGATGGTGACGCCAAACTGGCGCAACTCGTCTGGTGCGATGCCGATCTCAATGAAGAGCGGATTGTCTGCGTTGATGTGCTGCGTCTCGAGCAGGACGCCCACCGCGCTCTTCACGCCCGGCGTCGCCTGGACCTCCCGGAGCTGAGCTTCGTCGAGACTGGAGTACAACACCTCCGACACGCCGTTCTGCGCCACCGTGAAGTCGGCGTGGCCGAGCGTCAGCACCGCCGCCGCCGAAGCCTCGAGGCCGCTGCTCACGACGGTCAGCGTCACGACGGTCATGACCGCGACGCTGATGGCGAAAGCGATACCGATCGACCTCGCCTTCTTTGACCACAGGTTCTTGAAGATCAGTGCCGCGAGCGACATCCGACCTCCTCGGCCGCAGCCGACCGATCGGGAGGCGGGACTCTCGGCTCACAATGGGGAAGCCTGGGCGGCAACACCGTGCTCGAGCACATGATCGCTCCGCCGGCCGGCCGCGCTCGCCGGGTTCAGCCCCGGGAGATGACGGCCTGCGCCGCGTCGAAGGCGTTCTTGATGTCTTCGAGCAGCTTCTGCACACCGTCCTTGAGCGTGTCGGCGTTCACCGCCACGTCATGCCCGGCGTCGCGGAGCTTGGAATACGCGGCGAGGCATGCGTTCTGGGCAATCTCCAGCTGCTTCGTTGCCCGTTCGCGGGCATCGAGCTTGGCCAGGTCCGCCTGGACCTTGAGCTCGTCGATGCGGGCCTTCCACTGGTCGACGGTTCCCGTCATGGAATCGACAACCTCTTCCTTCTTCTGTTCCTGGGCGCTCTCCGCCCCACTCGGGTCTGCCGTCACGTTGGACATGGCGATCCTCCTTCTGGTCGTTCAGACCAGTGCTGGTACGTCACATTCAGAGTGTGCCGGGGACGGGTGCGGAGATAGGGCCGAACGTCCCCACTCGCCGTGCGCCGTCACCGACCGCCCGCAACCTCGCGCTCGGCCCGTGCCTGACGGATGTCCGACAGCGTCAGGGCGGTGTCGTCGAGGAGGTACGGGCTCAGCGAGGGGCGCTGGCTGCGGTGTGTGGTGCGGGTGGTCCGGTGGGTCGTGGAGTGATGCATGGCCTTCTCCTTGGCTCGGGCGGTCAGGTGCCGCTGCAGCCATTGGACCGCACCGATCCCACTCCCCCTAGGGTCGAACGCCCCCTGAAGGTCGGGACCTAAGCCCCTGTTCAGCCGGGGGTGGCGAGTCGCCGGAGAGCCCACGAGACACTCTCGGCGGGCGCGCGGCTCGAGGTGTCGATCACGGTGGCGGACGGCCAGGCATCCATCCGATCTGCCATGGCGGCCCGGACCTTGGGGGTGGCCTCGGAGACGTCGCCACCCCGACCGCGCCGCTCATCAATCCTTGCCGTCGCCACGACGTCTTCGCACGTGCAGCAGAATTCGAGCAGCTCGCTCCCGGTGTCGGCGGCCAGCCGCGCCGCTTCCGAGCGGCGCGCGGCGTCGGTCCACGACGCATCGAGAATGACGGACTCGCCTTTCTCGAGCAAGAGCCTGGCCTGACGCACGAGATCCACGTAGACCGCGCCGACGGCGGAGGGGGCGTAGCGTCCGTCGTCGGGTGCCGGGTCGGTCGGCTCGGATCCCCCCGGGGGCTGCAGATCCCGGCGGACCTCGTCCGAGCGCAGCAGGGCCCATCCCGTCTCGGCGGCCAGCCCGGCCGCCAGCGTGCTCTTCCCCGCCCCCGGGAGGCCGCCCACCAGCGCCAGCGCGAGCCGTGACTGGCGCACGTGGCGCAGGGCCAGCGCATGCAGATCTCGGGCGGCACGATCGCAACCCTCGACTCCTTGCTCGTACTGCAGGCAGGCCACCTTGGCCCGCACATAGGCACGCTGGGCGATGTAGTGATGGAGGAGCGGTGGCGGCAGGTCCGCCCCGGACCGCGACTCGTAGTCGCGGACGAACCGCTGGGCCGCATCGGGGCGCCCCAGGCGTTCGAGATCCATGGCGAGGAACGCAACATCCGCACAGACGTCGCCGAAGCGCAGCTCGTCGGAGAACTCGATGCAGTCGAGGATTCGCACGCCGTCGTCGAGGCAGAAGATGTCCTCGGCCTGGAGGTCACCGTGGCCGTCGCAGACCTTTCCCGTAGCGATGCGCTCGGCCAGGAGGGTGGCGTGTGCTCCCAACCAGCGGGCGGCCGAGGCACGGATCTCCTGGTCCCACGAGGGTTCGAGGACAGTGCCGACGAAGCGCCTGGTCTCCTCGAAGTTGGCATCCCACGCAGCAAGGAGGGCCTGCTCGGTGGCCGCGGCGGAAATGACGGTGGATCGTGGTGCGCCCGCGTGGAAGGCCGCAAGCTTGGTCGCGACCTGTTCCAGACAGCCCTCGAGTTCGGCGCCGGCGCGCACCAGTGTGGCCAGCCGGCGCGCATCCGGCAGGGCGCGCATCACGACCATGTGGTCGATCGCCACGCCGTCCATCTCGATGTCGGCCACGCCAAGGTAGACGTCGGGTGCCAGCCGGCGGTTCAGCTCCACCTCACGTCGGCAATCGGCCTCCCGTACGGCACGATCGGTGAAGTCGAGGAAGTCGAACTGGACCGGCTTGCGGAGCTTGTAGACCTTGTCGCCCACGAAGACGAGCACGGAGATGTGGGTCTCGACGATCCGCACCGGCGGGGTGCTTCGGTCATCGGTCACGCGGTCGTCGGACCACGGCGCTGGCGACGCGTGCGCATAGGGCGGGCCATGCGAGGTCGGCGGCCTCGGCTATGCCGACGCGTCGCGGTCCCAGCGCACCCGGCCCCCGGCACCGTGGACCCGCTGGCGGATCCGTTCCATGACCGGCCAACCCGCGCTGTCCATGCGGAGGGCGCTGGTGTCGAGGTGGAAATCGCGCCCTCCCCGGGCCACGCAGTCCGCGATCACGTCGAAGAGGTTGGCCCCAGTCGACTCGTCGAGCGTCCCGGCCAGCCGGATGGCGATGGGCTCCGACGTCACGTCGATCCACATCTCGAGCGCCACGTCGTTGCGCCAGGCCCCGTCGACCAGCTCACGGATGGAGCCGACCGCCGGGCTGGATCCGCTGGACGCCCCCGAGGGCAACTCGTCGAGAAGGATCACGAACGCTCCGTTCCATACGCGGTGAACCGGTCGCACCGGCACCAATAGCGAAATTGTCGGCAAGTCGGCGCGCCGCGAGTAGGGCCGAAGGTCACACCGAGGCTGCGGGACCCAGCCTTGTGACCTCCGGCCCTGCCCAGGAACAGGTCGGTTGGCGCATGCTTCTTCGCATCGCGAATGGGCGATGTGACAGACAGGACTGAAAGGAGCAGGGCCCGTCCGGTGCCGCGTTGCTGGCACACGGTCGGCGGGTACTCAGCGGAGACGCCAAATGTCGATGTACACCCAACTTCTCGAGGCCGCCTTCGGCCAGCGTCCGACCCCCGGGGCGGGAGCGACCGAACAGGACGCCCACGAGGAGGTGATCCGGTGCCGCCGAGAGCTCCAGAAGGGTGTGCCGCTGGGCACTGACCCCGACACGGTCCCCGTCACGCTGGCGTTGCAGATCGGCTACGACGTCGCCCTGCTCGACCTGGCCAAGGTCGTCGGCATCGACACCGATCCGGACCACTTCGAGCAACCCCAGCTGGAGCGCGAGCGAATCGAGGGGGCGCTGGGCGAGCTCGGGTTCAGCTTCGTGATGGCCACCGAAACCGAGGAGCCACTCCCCGGGCGCACCTGATCCCGGACGCCCTCAGGTGCCGGTGGCGTCGGTCCGAGACTCCTGGGCCGAGCGCTCGTTGAGCCGGGCGGCGAAGGTTGCGGCCTGGGTCCTGCGCTCCATCCCGAGCTTGGCGAGCAGGTTCGACACGTAGTTCTTGACCGTCTTCTCGGCCAGGAACATGGTCTCGGCAATCTGGCGGTTCGTGTAGCCCTCCGCGATCAGGTCGAGGATCCGGCGCTCCTGAGGCGTGAGGCTGGCGATCCGTGGGTCGACCTTCGGCCCGTCCCGCAGTCGCTCGAGCACGCGTTCGGTCAGCGAAGGGTCGAGCAACGACTGCCCCGCTCCGGCGCGCCTGATGGTGTCGAGGAGGTCGAGGCTGCCCACCTGCTTGAGCACGTAGCCGGCCGCCCCCGCCATGATGGAGGCGATGAGCGCCTCGTCGTCGGCGTAGGACGTGAGCATCACGCACGCGATCTCGGGTGAGCTCGACCTGATCTCCCGGCAGACCTCGACCCCGCTTCCGTCGGGCAGGCGCACGTCGAGGATGGCGACGTCGGGCTTCGTGGGTGGAATCCTGGCCAGGGCTTCCGCCACCGTGCCCGCCTCGCCCACCACCTTGATGTCGTCGCTGGCCTCGAGGAGCGCGCGGAGGCCCGTCCTGACCACCTCATGGTCGTCGAGGAGGAACACGCCCAGGCCCACGGACCACATCCTCCCATCTTGGGGAGGCACCCTGCTACTCACCACGAACTGCGCTGCTCGGGGCATGGGTAAGCTCAATTGGTGCCATTCCGCGCGATCGAAGATCCGAGCAAGCTGCGGCGTGTGCTCGAGGCGACGCTTCTGATCGAGTCGAACCTGGAGTTGCCCGAGGTCCTGCGTCACGTGGTCGAAGAGGCACAGTCCTTGACCGGGGCGCGATATGGGGCGCTGGGCGTGCTCGACGAGGAGAAGCAGGCCCTCTCGGACTTCATCACGGTCGGGCTCACGGAGGAGCAGGAGGGGGGTATCGGTCCTCTCCCGACGGGACGGGGCGTCCTCGGGTTGCTCATCGCCGACCCCAAGCCGTTGCGCATCACGGAGATCGGCAACCACCCCGACAGCTACGGCTTCCCCCCGAACCATCCGCCCATGACATCCTTCCTCGGCGTACCCATCAAGGTCCGCGACGAGGTCTACGGGAACCTGTACCTGGCCGACAAGGTCGGGTGGTCCGAGTTCACCCACGACGACGAGGCGTTGGTCGGGGCCCTCTCGCTGGCGGCCGGCATCGCGATCGAGAACGCTCGGCTCCATGACCGGGTGCGCCGGTCGGCCGTCTACGAGGACCGGGACCGTATGGCACGGGACCTCCACGACACCGTGATCCAGCGGCTCTTTGCGCTGGGGCTCACGTTGCAGGGCATGGCGGCGCGCTCGCCCACCGCCACGGCGGACCAACTGGGTGGCGCCGTGGCGGAGATCGACCTGGTGATCGCACAGGTCCGCTCCACCATTTACGAGCTCGGGATGGGCGACGCCAGCCGGGGCATCCGTGACGACGTCACCGGCCTGACGCGCGAACTGCGGCCCGTCGTCGGTTGCGAGATCGACGTGATGTTTGCGGGACCGCTCGACTCGAGCATCAACGAGCAGGTCCGCGAGCACCTGCTGGCCACGATCCGCGAGGCGCTCACCAACGTCGGAAAGCACGCCCATGCGGCCCACGCCTCGGTCAGCGTGGCGGCGGACGAGTCATGTTGTCGCCTGACCGTCACCGACGACGGCGTCGGGATCACCCGAGCGCCGGCTGCGAGTGGGGGCCTCGGGCTCGCCAACCTGAGGCGCCGGGCGGAGAAGCTCCACGGGACCTTCGCCGCCGAGGGCGTCCCCGGCGGCGGCACCCAGCTCACGTGGACGGTGCCGCTCGGCAGCTGAGTAGGGGCCGTTGGACACCAAGGTAGGAGGACAGAAAGCAATGACACCCGAACAGGCGCCCGGCAAGGGCAGGATCGTCGTCGGCATCGACGGGTCCCCGACCTCGCTCGATGCCTTGTCATGGGCCGCCCGCCAGGCCGACCTCACGGCGAGCACTCTGGAGGTCGTGATGACGTGGGAGTGGCCGTCCAGCTATGGCTGGGCCGCGCCCGTCCCGTCCGACTTCGACCCGGAGGAGGACGTCCGCAAGGCGCTCGACTCCGCCGTCGAGGGGGTGCGGGCCGAGCATCCGAGCATCGCCATCGACCCCCGCGTCGTCAGCGGGCACCCGGCGCCGATCCTCGTGGAGGCCTCGAAGGGTGCTGACCTTCTCGTCATCGGGAGCCGGGGGCACGGCGAATTCGTCGGCATGCTGATCGGCTCGGTCAGTGAGTACTGCGCCACGAACGCGCACTGCCCGGTCCTCGTGCACCGGGCGACCTCATAGGAGATGCCGGGCGCAGCGCGCCGGATCGTCGTCGGGGTGGACGGGTCCCTGCCTTCTCGGCGCGCTCTGGACTGGGCCATCACCGAGGCGCAGCGCACTGGGGACTCCCTGCACCTGGTCTCCGCCTGGATGTTCCCGATGGCGCTCGGCTACGCCTTCACCACCACGGTCGACGAGGTCCGGCGAAGCGCCCAGGACGTGATTGACGGCGCCACGGCCCACGTCGCCGAGGTGGCCCCCGACGTCACCGTCACCGGCGAGACCTCGGAGCAACTGCCAGCGCCCGCCCTGGTTGCGGTGGCCAGGGGTGCCGACCTGCTCGTGGTGGGCTCACGGGGCCTCGGCGGGTTCGAGGGGCTCCTCATGGGGTCGGTGAGCCAGTACTGCACCCGTCACGCCAAGTGCTCGGTCGTGGTGGTGCGCTGATCGACCCTCAGCCGCCGCGATAGGACGACGGCACGATCGTCACCGGGACCGGCGAGTGCTCGGCCAGTTCGAGGCTGGTGCTTCCCAGCAGCGTGCCGGCGTGGCCACCCGACCCCCGGGAGCCGACCACGAGGAGCGTGGCCACCTCCGGTGGCTCGGCCATGCGGAGCATCGCCGAGGTCGGGTCGCCGTCCACGACGTGCCACTCCACCTGACTCGGATGGAGCCCGGCGTCGGAGGCGATCTTCAGTGCCACGTCCGCCTCGACATGGGCGTGGCCCGCCATGCCGGCGTGCTCCAGCAGTCCCACGGCGTGGACCACGCGGAGGTGGGCGCCCAGGGCGGCAGCGGTCTTGGCGGCCCAGGCCACGGCGGACTGCGCGTCGGTGGAGCCGTCGTAGCCCACCACCACGTAGCGCTCCGCCGTCATGGCCCCACCTCCATGTGGACCCGGTCGACCGCGCGCAGCCGCTCCGTGCGGTCGGTCCGCAGCTGCGACAGTCCCGGGCCGCCGTACGTCGGCTCGGGCGAGCGGACCGGCAACTCCAGCAGCGCGCCGAGCGTCGCCTCCACCGAGGACTCGAGCGACACCGGGTTGTACCCACCCTCCAGGAAGAGGGCGAGGCGGCCGGGACCCGGTGCGAACTCTGAGACCACCCGGGCCAGCTCGGCGAAGTCTCCGCTCGAGAGCTCGAGCTCGCCCAGCGGGTCTGCCTGGTGGGCGTCGAAGCCGCAGGAGACCAGGACCCAGTCGGGGGCGAACTCCTCGATCGTCTGCCGCGCCACCTCGTCGATCGCAGCACGGACCACGTCCCCCGTCGCCCCGGCCGGAAGGGGCAGGTTCACGGTGAGGCCCGGCGCGCCGGGCCCGCCGACCTCGTCGGGGCGACCGGTCCCGGGGAAGAGCGGATGCTGGTGGGTGGAGACGTAGAGCACGTCGGGATCGTCCCAGAAGATCGCCTGGGTGCCGTTGCCATGATGCACGTCCCAGTCGACGATGAGCACGCGCTCACCCACTGCCGTGCGCGACGCCGCCGCCACGGCCACGTTGTTCACGAGGCAGAACCCCATGGCCCGGTCGGCAGTCGCATGGTGTCCCGGCGGGCGGACGGGCACGAATGCGATGCCCTCGTTCCTCCGTTCGAGCTCGGCGAGCGCCGCCAGACCGGCCCCCGCGGCGCGGCGGGCCGCGGTCCACGAATCGGGCCGGGCGTACGTGTCCGGATCGATGTCGCCTCCACCGCGGGCGCAGAACGCCTCGAGCTCGGCGAGGTAGGCCGGCGCATGCACGCGGGAGAGTTCGTCCACTGACGCCTCGACGACCGCCGGGTACACGACCTCGTCCTCGAGGCCCAGGGCGCGCACACCGTCCATGACGGCGAACAGGCGCGACTGCTGTTCGGGATGGTAGCTACCGCCGTCGTGCTCTGCGATGCCGGTCGGCCCGGCCACCACGAGCGTCGTCATGTCGCTGCCCCCGGTTGGACAGACCGCGTCGCCTCGCGAGCGGCCAACGCGGCCCGATAGTCGTCGGTGAGCTGTATGGGGAACCGGATCGTGACCGTCCCGTACTCAATGCTCGAGCTGACGGGGAAGCCGGCGTGGCGGAAGACGTCGAGCATCGCGCTGTTCTCGGCGAGCGTGTCCGCCCTGAACGCCTCCACGCCCCGCTCCCTGGCTGCCCGGGCGAGCTCGTCGAGGAGGAGCGTCCCGATGCCATGGTGCTGGAACTCATCGGCCACGATGAAGGCGACCTCGGCCTCAGTCTCGCCGGGCGCGCGGTCGAACCGTCCCACGGCGACCAGGCGGTCGTCGACCGTGGCCACCAGGGCGAGACGGTCCGCGTAGTCGACGGTCGTGAAGCGCGCCACCTCGGCGTCCGACAGCGTCGGGTGGAACGTGAAGAAGCGCATGTACACCGAGTGCGGCGACAGGTGGCGGTGGAACGAGACGAGGCGTGCCGCGTCATCGGGCCGGATCGGCCTGAGGCGGAAGCGCAGTCCCCCGTCCCCGATCACTTCGCGTTCGAGGTCGTGCGGATACCCGGGCGGGAAGACGGGCGCGGCAGCGTCCATGATCGGCGACTGGGCAGGCATGGTTCTCTCCTCGTTCGCATCCATGCTAGGGACCCAGCCTCGCACTCCTTCCGGGTTCCACCTAGGGTCAAAGGTCCATTGGCAGCCGGCTGCGCCGCCCTACGCTGGCGCTGATGCCGGAGTTCATGAAGGCATGGGTGGTCGATCGGCCCGGACCCGTCAACGGCGGGCCGCTGGTGCAGGTGGACAAGGCCATCCCCGAGCCGGGGCCAGGACAGGTCCGCCTGCGCGTGCGGGTGTGCGGGGTGTGCCGCACGGATCTCCACCTCGCCGAGGGCGACCTCGCGCCACGCCACCAGCGCGTCACGCCCGGGCACGAAGTGGTCGGCGTCGTGGACAGGATCGGGAGCGGCAGCACCCGGTGGAAGGAGGGCGACCGCATCGGAGTGCCGTGGCTGGCGCACACATGCGGCCACTGCCGGTTCTGCCTCTCCGGACGGGAGAACCTGTGCGTCGACCCGCGCTTCACCGGCTGGGACCTCGACGGGGGGTACGCCGAGTACGCCGTGGTGGACGAGGGGTACGCGTACTCGTTGCCCGAGGGCTTCGGCGACCAGGAGGTTGCTCCGCTGCTGTGCGCCGGGATCATCGGCTACCGGGCCTTGCTGCGGGCCAACCTCCCCGACGGGGGGCGCCTCGGGATCTACGGCTTCGGGGGCTCGGCGCACATCACGGCGCAGGTCGCCCTGGCCCACGGGGCCCGCGTCCACGTGATGACCCGGTCGACCGAGGCCCAGGCCCTCGCACTCGAGCTGGGGGCGGCCAGCGCCGGGGACGCCGATGCCCAGCCCCCCGAGCCCCTCGACTCGGCCATCCTGTTCGCCCCCGTCGGCTCGCTGGTACTGCCTGCGCTCGCCGCGCTGGACCGTGGCGGCACGCTCGCCATCGCGGGCATCCATCTGAGTGACGTCCCGGCCTTGAACTACCAGGAGCACCTCTTCGAGGAGCGGACCCTGCAGAGCGTCACCGCCAACACCCGCAACGACGGGGAGGCGTTCCTCGCCGAGGCCGCCCGAATCGGCGTGCGCGTGTCGGCCACGCCGTACCCGATGGACCGGGCGGACGCCGCGCTGCGCGACCTCGCTGCCGACCGTGTCAACGGCGCCGCCGTCCTGGTGGCGTGAGCCGGGACGATAGGCCCTGTCCGAGAGCTCGTGGCGCGGGCAGAATGACCGGATGACGACTCCGCCGGCCCCCGCCCCGCACGCCTCCGACCTGGCGCGACGGATCTCCATGCGCCGCGCGGAGGTCGGCCTGAGCGTGGAGGAGTTGTCGGCGCGGGCGGGGATCGACCCCGGCTACCTCGCCTACTTCGAGTCGAGCCCCGACGCCAACCTGAGCGGTGGGAGCCTCCTGCTGATCGCGCTGGCCCTCGACACGACCCCATTCGAGCTCCTCGGCGGATCGGCCGACCGTCCCTTGGGCCACGGGCGCGCACTGCCCCGAGCCTCGCTCGACGAGCTCACCCCCGAGCAGTGCCGGACGCACCTCTCGGTCGGAGGAGTCGGCCGCATCGTGTTCTCGACGGGACGCGGTCCGGTCGCGCTCCCGGTCAATTTCGAGTTCACCGATGACCAGATCGTCTTCAGCACCGACGACGAGAAGGCGTCGGCACTCAGTTCCGGGTCGACGATCGGTTTCGAGATCGACCGGGTCGACGAGGCCCTGAGCGAAGGGTGGAGTGTGCTCGTCACCGGCCATTGCCGGCGGATCGCGGACCCCGAGGAGGTCCAGCGGCTCTCCTCCCTCGACCTCGAGGCCTGGGCGGGAGGCGACAGGCACGCGCTGCTGGCCATTTCGCCGACAGAGACGACGGGCCGGGTGATCGTGCACGAGCACCCGCCGGACGAGAGCTGACCCCAGAAGCAGAGGCGCCGACGGCGCCCCAGCCGATTCACGTTAAGAACGTTGTCACAGGGCCCTTGGCGATAGGTCCTGGAGCTCTCGGCTGGGGCACGCAGTCGGCAGTGCGATCAGGCGGTAGATCGCTAGAGCCATTATTCCCCATCTGGTGACCACTAAACATCAATATTTTTCCGATGGAGATCAAATCTTCTTCCGAAGACTTGAGGGGTCAGATCAGGGGTTCGACCTGGTCGGCGGCCGAAAGCACGGCCACCAGCTCCTGGTCGCGGGAGTAGGAGAGCAGACGGCCTGCGCTCTCCAGGCTGAGCCAGAGCAACTCGTCCACCTCCTCGTTCGGAGTGAAGAAGCCCGATTCGGCCGCCATGATCCAGTAGGCCACGGCCTTGGGCCGGCCCTTGCGATCGAGGTACTCGGTGTGGCCGACAAAGCGCAGGAGTCGGCAGGTCATCCCCGTCTCCTCGCGCACCTCGCGGAGGGCGGCCAGCTCGAAGGTCTCCCCCGTCTCGAGTTTGCCCTTGGGGAAGGACCAGTCCAGCTGCACCGGCCGGTGCACCACCACGATCTGGAGCAACCCGTTGTGGCGGCGGACGACGAGGCCGCCGGCTGCCTGGACGATCTCGGTCGGTGAGGGAAGCTCCGCTGTCATCGCTCGTCGCGCCACTTCTGTGGAGACTACCGCCGCCTTCCGGCCGTGTGGCGGCATTCACGGCCCAGCCTGGGTGAGCGGTGGAGGTCCGCTGTAGCCTGCAGCCGTGTCCGAGCGCAGCACTGGCCATCCCGAGGACGAGCAGGAAGCCGTCGAGATCGAGTGGCAGTTCGACGCGCTCGACCTGCGGCCCGTCGAGCGCTGGCTCGCGGCCCTGCCCACCATCGCGATCGAGACGGGTGACGGCGGGACCGTTACCGCACTGGCGAGGACTCCTCGCCGGCTGGTCGACTCCTATCTGGACACCGACGACTGGCGCATGGCCCGCGCCGGGTTCGTCGTGCGGACCCGGCGCCGCGGCCGGCACGACGAGATCACTCTGAAGGACACCCGTCCTGCCGAGGGAAACGGACTGCGTCAGCGTCTCGAGGTGACCGAGGTCCTGCCCGCGGCAGGCATCAGCGCCCTCGGGACGGAGGGCGCCGTCGGCCGCCGGCTGCGCGCCATCGTCGGCTCGCGCCGGTTGCGCGAAGTCCTCCAGGTCCGCACGCGCCGCCGGCCGTTCGCCCTGCGCGTTGGTGGCGTCGACGCGGCAGAGGTGGCACTGGACGACACCATGATCGTCGTGGGTGGCGGTCAGCGACCCATGCAGCTGCGTCGCGTCGAGGTCGAGGTCAAGCCTGAGTGGCTCGAGGCCCTGGAGCCGGTCGTGGACCAGCTGCGCGTGTCGTGCGGGCTGCAGCCGGCGCGCCTGTCGAAGTTCGAGGCCGGTCTCCTCGCCGTGGGCCAGGAGATCCCCGGCTCGCCGGATCTCGGCCCTACCGGAATTTCGGAGTCCTCGACCATGGGTGAGCTGGCGTACGCGGTCCTCCGTCGCCAGGTGGCCGTCCTGCGCGACAAGGAACCGGGGACGCGGATCGGCGAGGACCCCGAGGAGCTCCACGACATGCGGGTCGCCAGCCGCCGCCTGCGCGCCGCCTTGGCACTCTTCGCCGAGGTCCTCCCAGTGCGGGCGCAAGTGTTCCGCGAGGAGCTCGGATGGCTCGGCGGTGTGCTCGGCGCCGTGCGCGACCTCGACGTGCAACAGGAGGGCCTGGCGGACATGGCCGCCGCGACAACAGGCTGGAGCGCCGGTGTGCGCCCGGAAGATCACGACCCCCTGACGGAGCTGTCCGCGCTGCTCGAGCGCGAACGCGACACGGCGCGGGCCGAGATGCTCGCTGCCCTGGACTCGGTCCGCTGGGAGCGGCTGGCCAAGGGTTTGGCCGCCATGGTGCAGCAGGGGCCGGCGCGCCGCTCGCTCGCGACGCGGGTCCCCGCCGTGATCGGCATGCCCGACCTCGTTGTGGCGCGCCACAACAAGGTCACCAAGGCCGCCAAACGGGCCAAGCGGTCGGGCGTCGTATCGGACTTCCACCGCCTCCGCATCGGCTGCAAGCGCCTGCGCTATGCGCTCGAGTTCAGCTCAGAGGTGTACGGGGGTCGAACCTCGCGCTTCGTCCGCCAGATGACCGGACTGCAGGACCAACTCGGGCTGATGCAGGACGCAGAGGTCGCCTCAATCCGGCTGGCTGACCTGGCCACCGGTGAGGCCCATCTCCCCGCCGCCACGGTCTTCGTCATGGGAGGCCTGGCGGAGCTGCACCGCAGACACGTCGACCGGCTCCTGCGGCGGCTGCCCAAGGAGGTGTCCCGAATCGGTGGGCGCGAGTGGCGGGACCTCTCCGACCTGATGGAGCGGCGCCGCGCCGAGGCGGAGGCGGCCCAGCCACCCGTCCGGCACACGCTGCGTGCCGTTCCGGGACCCGTCGCGCCGGGACCGCCGACGGACGTCCCGCTCGAGGAGCAGCGGGCGCATCCGGCTGCAGTCCCGGGGCTCACGGCGCTCCCGCCGCCGGTTCTCTCAGGCCAGGGGGAATGAAGCGGCGTCGTCGCCCATGACGACGCGAGGGTGCTCGGTGAGGATGAAGTGCAGCTGGTCGGTGTCGAGGAAGCGCTCGATGTCGGCCCAGATGTCCGGGAAATCGGGCTCTCCCATGTGCGCCCGGTACGCCTCCATGCTCTCGAACCACTGGACCGTCACGCCGTCGAACCCCGGATCGTCGTCGCCGCCGTAATCGTCGAGAGGACGCGGGTGCTGCTCGTAGCGGACGACGTGGCGACCACTCAGGCTGGCCGCGATCAACGGGCCGTGGACCTCGCGCCAGTGGGCGTGGAACTCGGCCGGGGTGAGACCGTCCTTGCGGCGCAAAAGGCACGTCAGCCTGACCATGGAACCCTCCTCCGGTGTGCCGGTCACCGACCTGCGTGCCGGCAACCCGCACGCTACGCGCTCTGTACGCCTACGGCATGGTGAGGGTCAGACCCGACGTCGAGCCGCTCGAGCTCATGCCGACCGAGATGCCGCCGCCGGAGATGGTGGGCGTGCTCACCGGCACCGGGAGCGCGGGCAACGGCACGTTGACCGTGGACGACCCGCTGCTCGAGGGCGTGGTGACGGTCGCGGGCGCCGGCAGCGAGCCGGACGGCGTGGTCACCGGGAGGCTGGGCACGCTCGGCACCGTGGCACCCGTCGGGGGCAGCGGCAGCGAGGGGACAGTGGACGTCGTGGTGGAGCCACCGGGGCTGCCTCCGACGCCACTCAGCGCCTGAGCCAGGGCTGCGGCGCCGGGGAGTGGCGCCGAGCTCCCCCCACCGGCCGTCGCCGGGACCGACGCGGCCAACAACCCCAGCACCGTCGGCGGCAAACCGGTCGTGGTCAGGCCACCAGTGGGCAGGCCCGTCGGCAACCCGGTCGTCGGCAACCCTGTCGTCGGCAACCCTGTCACGGGCACCAGCGAGTTCAGGTACGACAGCGTGCCGGTCACCTCGGAGACGGCCAGCGTGGGTGCGAGGCCGTCGAGCGGGCTCGAGGGAATGCTCTCAGCCGTCCCCAGGCCACCCAGGATGCTGGTCAGGTCGTCGAGGATGCAGCTGACGCCCAGGGCACCCTGGGCGCTCGTGCACCCCGTTGCGACCCCGCCGCCGCCGACGCCCGCGGTCCCGGCACCGGCCGTGCCGGTGGCGCCCGGGATCCCGAAGCCGCCGAGGGACAGGGTGGTCACCGGCAGGTTCGTCGACGGGTCGCCCATGAGCGTCTGGAAGGCGGCGATGCCTCGCGTGAGAGGCCCCGACACCGGTGAGAAGGAGGCCGCGGCCGCGGCACCCGGGCCGCTCGACGCCGGCGCGGAGCCGTAGGCCTGGTTGACCGTCGCCGCCAGGGTCTGCTCCGGTGAGTTCGACGAGGCGACAGAGTGGGTGGCGGTCGGGTCGATCGTGAAGGAGCCGCCGAGACCGCCGAAGAAGGCGCCGATGGCGGCGCAGGCGAGACCGCCGGCTCCCACCATGGTGGCAGTGCGGAAGCGCGAGAGCCCCCTCGGTCCCTCGGTCTCCTCGGCGACCGGCTCGGGCGCCGCGTCCTTCCCATCCGACCGAAACTCGCCGTGCAGCATCTCGTCGTGCATGTCGTCCATCTGGTCGAAGCTCATGTGAACCGTTCCTCCTCCGGAAACCCCACCCGGGTTCTCACAGGAGAAACGTGGGTGGGTGGCGACCCTTGCGGTCGCCCGCTCGGCTGGGCCCAGACCCACGCTCAAGAGAAGGTCCAGCTCCCGACCGTGACCACGGAGCCGTGGACGGGGAGAACCACCGTCATGGCGTGCTCACCCGGCGCGGCGCCCCCGGCGAGAGTCACCCTCGTGCGCAGCACGACCTGCGTGGGGCTCCCGCGGGCCGAGTCGATCTCCACGTCGAGGGGGGCGTCGTGCCCGGCGACCGTGGCACCGCTCAGCTGCGGCGGCATGGCCACGCCCGGAGCGAGGGTTCCCCACCAGGACGCCTGGCGCCGGCCGGCGGCGTGCAAGCCGCCGAAGTAGGTTTCGAGCGCGGCCGCCTCGAGCGCGAGCGGACCGGGCGACTGGGCGAAGGTCACCGACGCGTTCACCAGGTGCATCGTGCCCATGGGCGCCTCGTTCTGGTCGAGCGTCAGCCCCTGGGCCTGCAGCGCCGGCGGTGCCGAGGTCGAGTAGTCGGTGGCCGTGACGGTCTCGATGAACTCCGCGCCCGGGTTCAGGTTGCCCCCCTCGGTGACCGCGCCCACCTCGGTCGCCCGGACCAGGAGTCGGTCGGGCGTGAAGAAAAGGGCGTTGGGCGGCCAGCAGGTGTCGAGGACCACGCTCGGCGTGCTCGTGTTGGAGACCGGTGAGCCGGCTGGGACCACCTGCTGCCCGCTCACCACGAACTTCACCGTGTTGCAGGCCGTCTGGTACGTGAGCACGTCACCCGGCTTCAACGCATTGAGGTGCACGAAGTAACTCACGTCGTGGGCCAGGAACACGGCCGCGCCGCCCACCCCGGGCCAGACCGATGCCGGGTCGTGCCCGACGGCGACGTTGAGCTCCTGGTCGTCCGTGCCCTCCTCGACGGGGGCCGTCAGGCTGATGGCGGGAATGCTGAGGATGCCCGACAGCTGCCCGGGTTGGACGCCGGCCAGCTGGCAGGCGGCACCGTGGCTGTTCGTGGCGGTCCTGGCCATGGCGGACCGCTCGCTCTGGACGAGCACGGCCTGCGCGTGGCGCTGGTGCACCTGGTGGGCGATGGCATAGCTCGCCGCGAGGATGGCGGCGAAGAGGAGCACCGCGCCGACCAGCGTGACGCTGACCCGCCGCACGGCGCCGAGGGATCTCATCGGCCCCTCTCCATGGTGGCCGGCTGCCTCTGCTCGGACCGGGATTCCGCCGCCCCGCTCCGAGCAGCTCGCAGCACCGGTTCCCGCTGCATCTGCCTCTCCCTCCAGATCTTCCGAGATCTCTTTGCCTCTTCCTCCTCCAGTGCCCGAGCCGACGGGCCCGGCCTGGTTCCCCCTGTCGCCGTGGTCTGGGCTAGTCGCGGCCCTTCCTGGTGGCTGCCGCCGGGCCGGCCCACGAGACCGGAGGGGGAACGGAGGAGGTCCCGAAGGCCGGGCCCGGTGGCGGCCCGCCGTCCGACCCGGAGGGGAGGGTCAGTCGGGGCCGGCTCATTGGCCACCCCGGCGGCGGGTGAGTGGATTGAGTGTGCGGACGACCGGTGCGATGCGGCGACGGCCGATGAGCATGAGGCCGGCGAGACCCATCCCGGCCATCAGGATGACGGGCAGGCTGCCGGCCCAGTACTCCCCGGTGTGCACGCTGGTGACGTCGGGAACCGGTGCCGGTACCGGCGCCGATGCCGATGCCGGTGCCGTGACGGCGGCCGGAGTGGCGATGGCGGCGGACGTCGTCACGGCCGGGCTCGCGACGGTCGCGCTGCCGGTCACGCCGACGTCACCGACGTCGAGGCCCACACCGCCCATGAGGCCGCTCAGCAGGCCGAGGTGCACGGCGCTCACCTTGGCGCTCGCCGTCGTGCCTGGGTCCGACGTGTCACAGGTCAGCAGGTTGCCGTCGGGGTTGTAGCTGATGATCCCCGTGAGCAGGCTCCCGAGCGCTGAGCTGAGGGCGCTGCCGCTGCTGCCCAGCGTGGAGAGGATCTGGTTCACCAGAGAATTGAGTTGGGCGATGTTGACGAAGGTCGGCAGCGAGCCGTTGGTGGAGTACGAGACCAGGCCTGCGTTGCAGCTCGGCGTCACGGTGCCGGAGCTGCGGTCGAGGGTGATAGAGGCGGTCGTCGGCGCCACCTGCAGGTCGGCCAGGCCGAAGAGGTCGACGTCGGCCGCGTGCTGAGTCACCGAGTCGGTGACGACGTTGCCGCTCGTGCTGACCGCAGAGGTCGACCCGCCGAGGTCGATCGAGAGCGGCTGCACGCTGGCCGCGTTGCCACCGGTGAGCCCCAGCACCTCGTCGAGGATGCCGGTCACGATGCCGCCCACGGGCGACGAGCCGCCTGCCGCGCCGATCTGAGTGAGGAGCCCACTGAGGATGGAGCACTCACCGGCGAGATCGCTCCCGCCTGCCACGCTCGTCGGGTTGAGAGCGAGGTTCGCCGGCAGGATGCCGTTGACGGTGGTGAGGAGGCTGGACACCGTCGACGACAGCGGGCTCGTGTTCGAGCCGGTCGTGGAGCCCGCCGCCGGTGCGTCGTTGCAGACCGAGGACGCGGACGGGAGCGAGCCACCCAGGAGGCTCTGCAGGACGTCGGTCAGGCTCACGCTGATGGACACGTTGGCGAGGCTCCCGGTGCCACTGGCGGTCGGATCCCCGTTGCCGTCCTCGGAGGCCGACGCGGTGCCGCACGAGACGTCGACGTTCAGCAGCCCCGTGTTGATCGGGAGCGTGCACGTGCCCGATCCGGTCGGCGTCGCCGTCACACCGGCGCCCTTGGCCACTGCGTCCTGCGTGCTGTCGAGCGCGACACCGCTCAACGGGGACGTGGGGCTCGTCGGGCAGGGGTTGGTCGACGAGGCCGTCGAGAGGCAGGCTCCCGTGCCCGACGCCTCGGCCTGCGGTGCGCTGCTGGCATCCGCCTCGGAGCCGCCGCCGGCGAGCTGCAGCGTGTTGAGGAGGTCCAGCGACACGAACCCCCCGTTCGACTGCACGTTCCACTGGGTGACCGTCTGCGCCCCCGCCGTCGAGGAGAGCGCGCCGACGACCGTCAGCGCCAGCAACCCCACCGCGGCGATCCGGATTCGACCCCTCATCTGTGACCCCTTACCGTCCCCACCGATGCCACGTTGGCCTCCTCTGTCGTTGCGATTGGAACGGCGGAGTTCGGCGAACCTTGCGCTCGGCGGTGAAATAATCTGCAGGTCGGCACCCGTGCGGAGCGCACAGGCCGTGCTCGGACCGAGGCCCCGCACCATCGGGGGACACCCCCCGTCCCGTACTCTTGCCCCCCATGCCCGCGTCCCACGTCGTGCTGATCGTCCTGGCCGGGGTGGGTGCCGGCATCTTCAACGGTGTGGCCGGTGGTGGCAGCCTGATCTCGTTCCCGATCCTCCTGGCGCTCGGGTACCCGGCCCTCACGGCCAACATCACCAACACCGTCGGGATCTGGCCCGGCTACCTGGCCTCGGCCGCCGGGTACCGCAGCGAGATCGGCGATCAGGCCCGTCGGCTGGCCCGGCTGACGCCGGTGGCCCTGGCCGGCGGGGTCGCCGGCGCACTGCTCCTCCTCACGACGTCAGCGGCGACCTTCGACGACGTGGTCCCCTGGCTCGTGCTGGGGGCGGCCGCCCTTTTCGCGGCGCAGCCCGCGCTGCGGCGTGTCCTCGACCGTGGCTCGGCCCACCCGCGCACCCGGCCGGTGCTCCTCGTGGCGGGGGTGTTCGCCGCATCCGTCTACGGCGGCTACTTCGGTGCCGCCATGGGGGTCATGTTCCTGGCCGTGCTGGGCCTCGCGCTGCCGGTCTCCATCGCCCACACGAGCGGCCTGCGCGCCGTGCTCTCCATGATCGTCAACGGCATCGCCGCCGTCGTCTTCCTCGTCCACGGTGGGCTGGCGTGGGAGGCGGTCGGCCTTCTCGCCGCAGGCAGTCTCGTCGGGGGCTACATCGGGGCCCGCGTCGCGCTGGCCCTGCCCGCCCCGGCGCTGCGGGCCGTCGTGGTCGTCATCGGCGTCGGCACGGCCGTGAAGCTGCTCGTCTGATTCCGCTCACCCGGCCGCCACCGGGTAGTGGCCGATGACGGCGCCCTCGACGGCGCGCCGCCGGGCCCGCCACGCCGCACGGGCCTCGTCGTGGCCGATCGGGACGAGGCGGACGCGGGTACCCGGAGCGCACTGGCCGAGCAGGCCATGGTCGGCGGAGACCACCACCGCGAGCACGGGGTAGCCCCCGAGCGTGGCGTGGTCGGGCATGAGGATCACCGGCTCGCCGCCGGGCGGCACCTGCACCGCGCCGGTCACGACGCCCTGTGAGTCGAGCTCGCCGTCCTGCAGCGGCCGGCGCAACGTGATCGCATGGCTCTCGGCGCGCAGCCTGAGGCCGACCCGGTTGCTGTCCCCCTCGACGACGAAGACCCCTCCCCCGAGCCGCTCCAGCGCGGCCGGCTCGAACCACTCGGGGTGCGGTCCCGGCACGACACGGAGGACCAGCGGGGCGCCACCCGCCGCGACGTCGCTCGGCGCACCGGCGGCGACGTGGTCGCCCAGCGGTGGCGACCACGGCCCCGCGTACAGCAGCTGCCCGGCCACGAGCGGCCCCGCACCGAGGCCACACAGCTCGTCGCTGGCGCTGCTCCCGAAGGCGGCCGGCCCGACGAGCCCTCCCGCCACGGACACGTAGGTGCGGCACCCCCGGCCCACGGGTCCCACCTCGAGCACGTGACCGTCCGACAGGGGGAGCACCTGGCCGGCCGGGACCGCCACGCCGTCGACGCGCACCTCGGGCGCGGCGCCGACCACGGCCACGTGGGACGGTGCCGCGCCGCGCAGCCGTGCCCCACCCCCGGTCACCTCGATCGTCCCGGAGCCCTCCGCGTTGCCGACGAGGCGGTTGGCCAGGGCGAAGGAGACCGGATCGGCCGGGCCGGCGCAGGGGACCCCGACCGCCGCCACGCCCCGTCGCCCGCCGTCCTGCACCACGGCCCGGAGGCCCGGCGTGACGACCTCGAGCACGAGCCGCGCCGTCGCGGGCGGGGACCACGCCGCCACCCGCACCGGCGCGGGATCGACCGGGTCACCGGCCCCCGCCACGGTCAGGCGTACCCGGTCCCCCGGCGCCAGGAGCGCATAGGGGGGTGCCTCGGGCGAGAAGAGCGTGACGCCGGTGCGGCCGACGAGTTGCCATCCGCCCGGCGACGCCGTCGGGTAGACGGCGGCGTGCCCGTTGGCGAGGGCGACGGAACCCGCGGGCACCACCGGGCGCGGCCGGGCGCATCTCGGCACGGAGAGGAGCTCCTCGGGGAGCCCGTCCAGATAGGCGAACCCCGGCGAGAATCCCAAGACGGCGACGGTCAAGAGCCGCTCCGTCAGGAGGCCCACCACCTGGTCCGTCGTGCACCCGACGCGTGCCGCCACCTCGGCCAGGTCGGGACCGTCGAAGGCGCACGGGACCGTCACGAGCCGGCCCGGAGGCGGGCCGTCGTCGGCCGCAGGCCCGTCGAGTGCCGCCATCACGCGGCCCGCTGCGGCCTCCACGGGTTCGAGATCCGCGTCGCGGTCGGTCAGCACGACCGCGACGCTGGCGAAGCCGCACACCACCTCGATGTCGCCCACCTCGTCCAGCTCACGCCGGAGCGCCTGCGCCAGGACGCGGCCTGCAGCGGCGCCGACGACCCCGATCAGGAAGGCTCGATCACCGAGGCGCCGCAGCTCCCCCGGCGGGACCGACTGCGTCATGCATGTGCCGGCGCGATCACGTCGATGCCCGATCCGACCAGCGCCTCGCGCACCGCGGTGGCGATGGGCACCGCGCCCGGTGTATCGCCGTGGATGCACAAGGTATCCACCCAGAGGGTCAGCACGCTGCCGTCACTGGTCGCCACGGCACCCCGGGCCAGGCTGAGTGCCTGCGCGGCCGCCGCGGCGGGGTCGCTCACCATGGCGCCCGCGCTCTGGCGATCGACCAGCCCACCATCGGAACGGTACGACCGGTCGCAGAACCCCTCCTCGCACGCCGTCACCCCGTCGCGCAACGTCATCGCCAAGGCGCGGCAGCCCGAAGGGAGCACGAGCGCGACGCCCTCGTCGCAGCTGGCCCGCACCGCGTCGCGGAAGGTCTCGTAGATGGCGCCCCCCTTGGCCACCTCCGTGTAGAGCGCGCCGTGCGCCTTGACCGACTCGATCGCCGTCCCGGCGGCGCGGCTGATGCGCTCGAGCGCCCCGAGCTGCTCGCACAGCGAGGAACGGAGCGCGTCCCGGTCGATGTCCAGCGGGCGGCGGCCGAATCCCTCCTCGTCGGGATACGACGGGTGCGCCCCGACCCGCACCGAGTGCGCCAGTGCGGCGGCGACGGTGGCGGCCATGACCGTTTCGTCGCCGGCGTGGCCGCCGCAGGCGATGTGGGCCGTGGTGACCAGGCCGAGCAGGGCGCGCTCGACGTCGACGCCCGCAGGATCGACGGCCTCGCCGACGTCAGCGTTCAGATCGATCGTCCGCTTGGGGAACACGCTCACCCCGCCTCGAGGCGTTCCACCACGATGCCATCGCGGTAGACCACCCGCTGGTTGCGACGCGTCGGGACGCGGGCGCCGGCGATGATGGAGCCGGTCATGTTGAGCGGATCGGCGCCGGCCACGACCACCTGTTCGCCCCCGGTGGCGGAGCGGTGCACGGCCTGCAGCTCCTCGAAGGCCTCGGGGAGCGCGTACTGCTCCCCGGAGAGCCCCGCGATGAAGCGGCCTCCCAGCGCCACGCCCCGCGCCTCCAACCGGCGCAGCGCCCACACCACCTCGCGCCAGGGCACCTTGAACGACTCACGGCTCCAGACCTCCCAGGCCACGACGCCCCAGCGCGCCAGCATCTGGTGCGCCACCGACTCCGCCAGCTCCTCGTTGCCCGGCGAGAGCACGCCGTCGTCGACCGCCGGGGTCCCGAGCACCTCGGCGCCCGGCAGGAGCGACCAGCGACCCTCTCCGATCCCGGTTCCGACGGGCGCGCGCCGGCGGGCGAGACGTCCCGACGGGCGACGCCCCGTCCGGGTCCTCCAGCGGTCGCGGGCGGAGAGCAGCGAGCGCACGGCCGAGAAGGCGTCGGCCGTGACGAGACCGCGTGCGACCAGGTCCCACAGCCCCTCGTCCACCTCGGCCGGGAGACGGCCGGTCAGCGGCGACAGCTCCGGGCGGAAGCAGGCACCCCGCGTGCGCAGGGCCGCCAGGACGTCGGCCGCCGCGCCGACCGCCGGCTCGGGGGCGACGGCACCGGCCCGCACGGCGCGCAGGATCGTCTGGAGGTCGTCGCGCACGACGAAGGCCAGGGGCGTGGCCGGTGACGGCGTGCCGCTCCGACCGGCCCGCTCGGGACGCGGGGTCAGGCGTCCCCACACCACCTCGCCGGAGAGACACAGCTCATCGAGCCAGCGGGGGTCGTAGCCGGTGACGCGCGCCGGGAGGATCTGGGCCTCCCATTCCGCCGCCGGCGCCTCGATCCCCGCCAGTTGCTCGAGGACCTGGAGCAACCCGGCCCGTCCCTCGACCCGGCTGTCGGGCGTCGCGTGCTGCCAGTGCGTCAGGAAGCGCACGTAGTCGGCGATCGGCACCGCCTCGACCATGCGGCGCCGCTGGCTGCGACTGGCCCCGTGCAACCGGACCAGCAGGTTGCGCGCGCACCAACGGCCGTCCGGCAGCTCGATCGCCGAGCCCCTGGACTCGAGCCGGGCCAGCGCGGTGCGCGCCCGGGCCTCCGACAGCGGCGCACCCCTCGGGGCCCCCGACGGCAGTGGCGCGTCGGCGACCAGCTGCCCGACCGAGACCGGTCCGGCCAGTTGGAGGTGACCGGCGACGCAGGCGGCCGCGGCACCGTCGTCCGCACCCAGCGAGCCGGCGGCGTCACGGCGCTCCGTGGCCACCCAGCACCCGTCGAGCAGGCTCGCCCTGCCGGTCGCGGCCAACGCGTCGTACCACGCCCCCCAGTCGGCACAGGGTCGCGCCATCACGAGCGAGAGCAGCAGGTCGTGCAACTCGTCCGGATCACGCGGGCGCGGGCGTACCTGGTCGAGCACCATGGCGACCGCCTCGGGACTCAGGGCCGCCAGCTCCGCGGCCGGCACGGGCAGGCCGTCGGGGCCGACCGCGCCGAGGCCGCGGCGCAGCGACAGCGCCCGCGTGCGGCGCTCCTCGAGGGGCGCGTCGTCGAGGTAGGTGAAGGGACGTCCGCTCAGGATGGCGTGAGAGAGGGGCGACGGCTCCGACGACTCGACGGTGTGCACCTCGATCGCACCGGACTCCACCTTCGACCACAGCTCGACCAGGCCCTCCACCGAGAGCCCCTCGTGCAGGCAGTCGTGGACCGTCTGGCGGGCCAGCACGTGGTCGGGCACCGCCACCGGCCCGGGCGGCGCGTTCTCCTGGCAGGCCGCCAGACCGGGCCAGACCGCGGCGAGGAGGTCGTCCGCCTCCATGCGCTGGAGGTGGATCGGGCGCCGCTTCCCGCCGTTCATGCGAGGCAGCACGAGGGCACGGTTGAGGTTCCAGCGCCAGCGCGCCCCCAGCATCGGGTGGGGCAGGACGGCCTGGGTCAGCACCTCGGGCACCCGGGCGCTCGAGAGCATCGACTGCACGCGCGTGAGCGGGAAGCTGTGCTGGGGTCCGAGCGAGAGCACGACGGTGTCGTCGTCCGCCGCCGCCTGCAGCTCGAAGTCGAACGACACGCAGAACCGCTTGCGCAGGGCGAGCCCGAGGGCGCGGTTGACGCGGCCGCCGAAGGGGGCGTGGATGATCAGCTGTGACCCCTCGCTCTCGTCGAAGCAGCGCTCGACCACGATGCGCTCGCGCGTCGGCAGGTGGCCCAGGGCGCTGAGGCCGGCGGCGCAGTAGGCCACCACCTGCTGGGCCACCTCGGCCGAGACGCCGGCGCGCTCGCGCACCAGGGCGCGGGCCGCGTCGCCGTCCCCGGCGCGCAGGAGCGGCTCGAGCGCGGCGCGCAGGTCGCTCACGGCCTCGGAGAGCTCGGCCGTGCGGGCCGGCGCCTCACCCAGCCAGAACGGGATGGTGGGGGGCAGGTCGCCGGCGTCGTGGACCCGCACCGTGCCGACCTCGACCTTGGCGACGCGCCACGAGTGCGTGCCGAGCAGGAAGATGTCCCCCGCCGTCGCCTCGACGGCGAAGTCCTCGTGGACGGAGCCGACGGTCACCCCGTCGGGGTCGAGCACCACCCGGTAGTCCCCCGTCTCGGGGATGGCGCCCCCTCCCGTCAACGCGGCCAGCCGGGCGCCGCGCCGCGCCCGCAGGCGCCCGTTCACGGCGTCGTGGTGCAGGTGCGCCCCCCGGCGCCCCCGCCCCGTCTCGATGCCCCAGCTCGTCAGGGCGACCACGTCGTCGAAGTCCTCCCGGGACAGTTCGGCGTAGGGCGCGGCCCGCCGGGTCATGGCCCACATGGCCTCGACCTCGCGCTCGTCGGTGGAGGCCACCTCGGCCACCAGCTGCTGCGCCAGGACGTCCAGCGGCGCCACCGGGGGCTCCAAAAGGTCGAGGCGCCCCTCGCGCACGGCGGCGAGCAGGGCGGTGCACTCGACCAGCTCGTCGCGCGTCGTCGGGTAGAGCCGCCCCGCCGGCGTCCCGTCCCGATGGTGGTTGGCCCGGCCGACGCGCTGGAGGAAGGTGCCGATGGCGCGGGGCGACCCGATCTGGCAGACGAGCTCGACGGGGCCCACGTCGATCCCGAGCTCGAGCGACGCGGTGGCCACCAAAGCGCGCAGGTCGCCGGCCCGCAGGCGCGTCTCGACGATGCGCCGCCGCGCCGCCGAGAGGCTGCCGTGGTGCGCCGCCACCAGAAGGGACGCGTCGACGTCGCCGTCGCTCCGGGGCTCCTCGTCGGCCAGGCGCTCGGCCAGCTGGTGGGCCACCCGCTCCGCCATCTTGCGGGTGTTGACGAAGATGAGCGTGGTCCGATGGTGGCGGGTGTGCGCCGCGATGCGGTCGAGGATGTCGGACATCTGACCGCCACTCATGACCGCCTCGAGCTCGGTGGTGGGCAGCTCGATGGCGACCTCGAGGTCGCGGGCGTGCCCGCAGTCGACGATGACCGTCGGTGGGCGCCCCTCGTGCACGCCGGACAGCAACCGCGCCACGAGATCGAGCGGGCGTTGCGTCGCCGAGAGCCCGATGCGCTGCAGGCTCCCCCCGCTCTCGGTCACCAACGCGTCGAGCCGCTCGAGGCTCAGCGACAGATGGCTGCCCCGCTTGTCGCGCGCCAGCGTGTGGACCTCGTCGACGATGACGGTGCGCACCCCGCGCAGCAGGGCCCGTGACGACGGCGCGGTGAGGAGGAGATAGAGGGACTCCGGCGTGGTGACGAGCAGGTCGGGCGACTGCTTCTTCATGGCGGCCCGCTCGGCCGGCGGCGTGTCGCCCGTGCGCACCGCGATGCGGAGCCCGGGGTCGGGGTACCCGAGCCGCGCCGCCTCCTCCCGGATCTCGGCCAGCGGGACGTGGAGGTTCTCGTGCACGTCGACGGCGAGGGCACGCAGCGGCGAGATGTAGAGCACCTCCGGCGCACCACCGGCGCGCGGACCGGCCTCGGCGGCGCGGTAGGCGGCGTCGATGGCCACCAGGAAACCCGTCAGCGTCTTGCCCGAGCCGGTGGGCGAGGCGACCAGCACGTCGCTGCCCGCCGCGATGTGCGGCCACGCCGCCGTCTGCGGGGGCGTGGGCCCGGCCGGGAACCGCCGGGCGAACCAGCCGGCCACGGCCGGGTGGAACAGCGCCTCGGGTCCAGTGGGATCACGCGGAGCGTCGGGCACGTCCCCTATTCCACCAGGATGCTGTGACCCCGGCGACGCGGACCCCGCCGGCACCGGTCAGGCAGGCGGCCGGCGGCCCCAACAAGAGATCATCGGTGGCTGGGTCAGGTCCAGCCTCCCGGCGGCCACGGCGGCCAGGTGCCGCCCGATCTCGGCCTCGGTGGCGATGCCGTGGTCGAGGAGCTGGTCCCGGATGAGGTGGACCGTCGCCACCTCGAGGTGGTTGCAGGCAGGATCGCTGACCGGGAAGGCGGCGTCGGCGGCCACGTCGACCAGGCCGGCCTCCCGCAGGCGCCGGGGCAGGGAGCGCCCGTAGGCCAGGTCGACCCCCCGTTCGGCCAGCAGCGCGCGGAAGCCGCGGCGCACACGGTTGGCCAGCACCTGCTCGGGCCCGGTCTCCTCAAGGCAGCTGAGCGGCTGGAGTGCCGGGTCGGCGTCCTCCACCAGCAGTACCCCGCCGGGCCGGAGGGCCGCCACCATGTTGGCGAGGGCGACGTCGCGCTCGGGCACGTGCACCAGGACGAGACGGGCGTGGACGAGGTCGAAGGGTGCCCCGGGGGGCGGCGTGCCCGCCACGTCGTGCTCCATGACCTCGACGTTGGGGGCGGCGGCGCCCGTGGCCCAGGACAGGTTGACGTCGGTGGCGAGCACGTGCCCGGCCGGGCCCACCCGCTCCGAGAGACGGGCGACCACCGTGGTGCCGCCGGCACCCACCTCCCAGCAGCGCCAGCCGTCGGTCAGCCCGAGCCGGTCGAGGTGACGGAACGTCGAGGGGTCGAAGAGCGTGGCGAACGCGGTGAAGCGGTCCATGGCCTCGGGTGCGTCGTTGGAGAGCAGGTAGCGGTCGGCGCTCACGGGAACGCCGTCGGCGCCGGGTGGGCCAGGTCGTGCGACGTCCCGACGTAGCGGTCGAGCACGTCGGCCACCTCGGCCCGGCCCTCCTCTATGAGGGTCGCCGTCGCCGAGAAGTCGCGGTACTGGCCCGACGGCTCACCGCCGCCGCTGAAGACGACCACCTCGGCGCCCGGCGGCAGTGCCGCCAGCTCGCGCACGAAGCGGGCGTGGACGGCCACGAAGAACGCGGTCAGTGCCGCCTCGGCCGGGCGGCGCGGCGGGCGGGGATGGAAGTGCAGCGGCCCGCAGAGGAGCACGTAGATGCGGTCGCACCCGGCGAGCAGCGCGCGGCTGATCGGCACGTTGTTGACGACGCCGCCGTCGACCAGCACGTCGTTGTCGATCGTCACCGGCGGGAAGATGGAGGGGATCGCGGCGGAGGCCAGGATGGCCTGGACGGCGGGACCATGGCCTATCCAGCGCTCCCGCCCGTCGGTCAGCGACGTCGTCACCACCTCGATCGGGATGGAGGCGTCCTCGAGGTTCTCGTAGTCGATCCCGGCCTCGATGATGGCGCGCAGCCCCGAGTTGGCGTGCACCGCGGCGCGCTTCTGGAAGTAGGCCCAGGGCCCGTCGAAGGTGCCGCGGGGGAAGATGTCGGTCCCCTTCACCTCGCGCCAGATGGTGGCCATGCGCTCGATGCCCTCGAGGGTGGGGTTGCCCGCGTACGACGCACCGTTGATGGCGCCGACGGAGGCACCGAACACTCGGTCCGCCCGGATGCCGCGCCTGATCAGCTCCTCGAGCATGCCGACCTGCACCGCGCCCCGGCTGCCACCGCCGGCCAGCACGAAGGCGGTCCGCCGCGGCACGGGCGAGCGGCGCCCGTTGGCCGCGTGCCGCCGCTGCGCCCACCGGCCGCGCAGCCGTTCGGACCACGGGACGGTCGTCACCCCGTCGGTGTCGGGTGTGCTGCTCACGGGGTGGCCCGGGGCGGCGGAGGGGACTGCTCACTGCGGGACTGCTGGCGCTCGCGCCACGCCTTCCGGCCGGCCACGTCGTGGCGCACCGCCCACACGACGACGAGCACGGCCAGCACGACCATGGCGACGACGAAGATCCCGAAGATCGCGAGGAAGGCGACGTTCGTCGCCGGCGCCAGCGGGACGAGAGCAGGTGCCATGGCACAGCCAGGGTATGTCACACCCCGTGGGCACACTGCACCGATGGTCATCGTCGCACCACGCCCGTTGCTCCGGCCTGCGCACCTCGACGTCGCGCCGGCGGATCGGAGCAATGGACGAGAGGTGCTGGCGCTCCTCCGGGGAGACACGGCGGCCCGCCCCCGCTTCGATCCCGAGCTCGCCGGCGGCCTGCGGGCTTGGCTGGAGGACGCCGCCTACGAGGTGGTGGCCACCCGGGGCGAGCATGCCCCGCCGGTCTTCCTCGGCGCGGGCCAGCTGCTCGGTCCCCCCGCCGGATGGCGCGACGGCGATGCGCTGTCCGAAGAGCTGCTCCTCTCGCGTCTCGTGCACGCCCTGTTCCGCCAGCTCGTCAACGAGGGAGGGTTCGACCACCCGCTCCGTGACGCGCTCGACGGGCTGCGGGCGTCCGGAGCCGAGCCCCTCGTGCGGCACATCGAGTCGCTGGCTCCCCCGGCGCGGTCGGCCCTGTCCGAGACGGTGGCCTCGCACGCGGCGACCATGCGGGAGATGGTGCCCCGGTTCGCCCCGGGCTGGATGCCTCGGACGAGCGACCGCGTGGCCATCCCGCTGGCCGGCGGCCGGGTGGTGCTCCACGGCTCCTTCGACCTGCTGGTCGGCCTGCCGCACCCCGGCACGGCCTCGCTGTGCGCGCTCGGGCTCTCGACCAGCGGACCGTGGGCCCGCGAGCGGAGGTGCCTGCACTACCTGGCGCTGCTCGAGACGCTGCGTAGCGGCACCCCGCCGTTCCGGCTGGCCCTGCTCGAGACGGCGACCGGCCGCTACGGCGTCGAGGACGTGCGCGAGGAGCACCTCCGGGCGATCGCCTCCCACCTGTGCGCGTGGCTGGCCACGGGCCCCCATGGCTGACCGGCTGACCGATGCCCTGGTGGCGCCACTGGCGGACGTCGACCCCTCCTCGTGGGCGGCAACCCTCGAGGAGGCGAAGGGCACCCTGGCCGGTCTGGCCGTGCGCCGGGCCGGGGCGGGGCCCTTCCGGGTCACCGGTCACGAGATCAGGGCCGCGCTCAGCAGCGACGCCACCGAGCTCGCGGCGCAGCTCCCGTTCGCCTGGTCCGCCCGCACGTCACGCCGGGCGCTCGGGCTGGCGGCGGTACGCCTCCTGGTCGCGGGCGACGCCCGCTCCCCCGTCGAGGCCGTGCGCGCCCGGCTCGAGGAGTCCTGCCACTGGGTCCGCGACGGCAGCCCGTGCGCCTCGCAGCTCGACCGCTGGCTGGCCGGCCTCTCGCCCGCCGGCCGGGCGGCGGTGGGCGCCGAGGCCGTGACCTGGGCCACCCGCCTGTGGTGCGCCCTCGACTGGCCAGCGCTCGGATCGACCCTCACCATCGGCCGCGACCGCTGGTGGGACAGCCCGCACTCCGCCCTCCTCGCGCTGCGGGGCCGGGCCGAGGTCCGCACGGACCGGGCCAACCTCGTGGTGCTCTCCGGGCCACGCCGCGAGTCGGTCCGTGCCGAGCTCGCCCTGGTGACGCTCGTCGATTCGCTGCGGGCCCGTGACGGCGCCGTTCCCGGGCGCGTGGTGGGGTGGTGGCCAGACTCCGGCCACCTGGTCAGGGTCGAGCCGGAGCCGGCGGTGCTGACCCTCGGCGCGGAGGCCGTGGGCCTGGTCCTGGGCGCCGCCGGTGCCCCGGTGCGCTCCGCCGCCTGAGCAGCGTCCCGGGTCCTCTATCGTTGGCACCCCCATGGGAACGCGCGAGGACATCCGGAACGTGGCCATCGTGGCCCACGTCGATCACGGCAAGACGACGCTGGTGGACGCCCTCCTGCGCCAGACCGGCGCCTTCGGGGCCCACGAGGAGCTCACCGACCGGGTCATGGACTCGGGCGACCTCGAGCGGGAGAAGGGCATCACCATCCTGGCCAAGAACACCGCCGTGCGCTGGGGCGGTGTGAAGCTCAACATCGTCGACACCCCCGGGCACGCCGACTTCGGAGGCGAGGTGGAGCGCGGCTTGACCATGGTCGACGGCGTCCTCCTGCTGGTCGACGCCTCGGAGGGGCCCCTCCCCCAGACCCGCTTCGTGCTGCGCAAGGCGCTCGAGGCCCGGCTCCCCGTGGTGGTCGTGATCAACAAGGTCGACCGGCCCGACGCCCGCATCGCCGAGGTCATCGACCAGGTCGAGGAGCTCTTCCTCGACCTCGACGCCGACGAGGACCAGATCAGCTTCCCGATCCTCTACTCCAACGCCAGGGCCGGCTGGGTCAGCACCGAGCGTGGCATGGAGGGCGTCAACGTCGAGCCGCTCTTCCAGACCATCATCGAGCACGTCCCGGCACCGTCGTTCGACGAGGACATGCCGAGCCAGGCCCTCGTCTGCAACCTGTCCGCCTCGCCCTATCTCGGGCGGCTCGCCATCTGCCGCGTCCACAACGGCACCCTCGTGAAGGGCAGCACCGTGGCCTGGTGCCGGCTCGACGGCACCGTGGAGAAGGCCAAGATCACCGAGCTCTACGTCACCGAGGCCCTCGACCAGGTGCCGGCCGAATCGGCCGGACCGGGGGAGATCGTCTCCGTGGCCGGTCTCGCCGAGGTCACGATCGGGGAGACCCTGGCCGACCCCGACCGCCCGATCGCGCTCCCCGCCATCACCGTCGACGAGCCCAGCCTGGCCATGACCATCGGCATCAACACCTCGCCGCTGTCGGGCGCGGACGGCACGAAGCTCACGGCCCGATTGCTCAAGTCCCGACTGGACACCGAGCTCGTCGGCAACGTGGCCATCCGGGTGAGCAACACCGACCGTCCCGACCTCTGGGAGGTGCTCGGGCGCGGCGAGCTCCAGCTGGCCGTGCTGGTCGAGACCATGCGTCGTGAGGGCTTCGAGCTCACCGTGGGCAAGCCACAGGTGGTGACCCGCGAGATCGACGGAAAGGTCCACGAGCCGGTGGAGCGGGTGTCGGTCGACGTGCCCGACGAGTATCTCGGCGTCGTGACCCAGCTGCTCGCCCTGCGCAAGGGGACCATGCTCGAGATGGTCAACCACGGGACGGGCTGGGTCCGGCTCGACTACCGGGTCCCGGCCCGTGGCCTGATCGGTTTCCGGACCGAGTTCCTGACCGAGACGCGCGGGACCGGCATCCTCCACCACGTGTTCGACGGCTGGGAGCCGTGGCACGGCGAGCTGCGCACCAGGCGCAACGGGTCCATGGTGGCCGACCGCCGCGGGGTGACGACGACGTTCGCGCTGATGAACCTGCAAGAGCGCGGCACGCTGATCGTCGGGCCGGCGGAGGAGGTCTACGAGGGCATGATCGTCGGGGAGAACGCCCGGGCCGAGGAGATGGACGTGAACCCGACCAAGGAGAAGAAGCTCAACAACATTCGCTCCTCGACCGCCGAGGAGTTCTCCCGGCTGACGCCGGCGATGTTCTTCTCCCTGGAGCACGCCCTCGAGTTCATCGCGGAGGACGAGTGCGTGGAGGTCACGCCCAAGGTGGTGCGGCTGCGCAAGGTGATCCTGGACCAGGCGACACGGGGACGGCTGCACAGCCGCGCCCGCGACGGGCGGGACCAGGCCGCCAAGGGGTAGGACCAGAGGGACGGAGGACGGCCGTGGGGGACGTGGACGCCGGGAGCAACGAGGGCTTCGACCACATGACCGTGGTCGTCACCGATCTGGACCACGCCCGGCGCTTCTTCGGGCTCCTGGGCTTCGTCGAGCGCGTCGCGGTGGTGGTGTCGGGCGAGGAGATGGCCCGCTTCATGGGGATCCCGGAATGGGAGGCGGACCACGTGACCCTGGTGCTCGAGGGCGCACCGGTGCACCAGGAGATCCAGCTGCTGCGGTTCCACCACCCCGCGGCGGTCGCCGACACAGGCGCCGGATCGTTGGCGCGCACGGGCTTCAACCACGTCTGCTTCCGGGTGCGTGACCTCGACGGCATACTGGCGCACCTGGCCGCGCACGGGATCTCGCCACGCAACGAGGTCATGGACTTCCACGACCGGCGCCTGGTGTTCCTCGACGGCCCCGGAGTGGTGGTCGAGCTGGCCGAGTGGGCGAGCGGCTCAGCCGGTCAGGGTGGTCACCTCACCTAGCATGAGCCGCCTGGAGGGATGGCAGAGCGGACGAATGCACAGCTCTTGAAAAGCTGCGAGGCGCAAGCTTCCGTGGGTTCGAATCCCACTCCCTCCGCTCGGAACGTTCGGCGACCTGGTGAAAGACTGCAGCCATGCGCGTTCGGGTGAACGACACAACCCTGTTCTTCGATGTCGAGGGACCCAAGCTCGTGCCAGACGGCCCTTCCATGCGGGAGAAACCGACGGTCTTGCTGCTCCACGGCGGCCCGGGCTTCGACCACTCGAATTTCAAACCCGACTACTCGCAACTTTCCGACGTCGCGCAGCTGGTCTATCTCGACCACAGGGGAACGGTCGCAGCGATCGGGG
>Ga0224557_1000234_pt1 | contig 64124 bp, 62 predicted proteins | sample 714S31014metaG_FD_180677 | JGI IMG/M metagenome (GOLD analysis project Ga0224557, IMG submission 180677) | Peat soil microbial communities from Stordalen Mire, Sweden - 717 S3 10-14 | ecosystem: Environmental > Terrestrial > Soil > Wetlands > Peat | place: Sweden: Norrbotten County, Stordalen...
GTGGCACCCCCGCCCGGACCGGCCGAAGCTGCGGGCCGACGGCCGGTAAACCGCCGGGGTCACCAGCCGCGTTCGCGCCACTCGCCGAGGTGAGGGCGCTCCGTGCCCAGGGTCGTGTCGTTGCCGTGGCCCGGGTAAACCCAGGTCGCGTCGGGCAGCGGGTCGAACAGGCGCTCGCTCACGTCGTTGAGCAGGGAGGTAAAGTCCGCGGCCGAGTTCGTCTTGCCTACCCCGCCAGGGAATAGTGAGTCCCCCGTGAACAGGTGCGGCTCAGCGGGCAGCCTGCCGCCCGCGTCGTAGCAGACCGCGATGCTGCCCGGCGTGTGCCCGCGCAGGTGGATGAAGGACACCACGGCGTCACCAAAGGTCAGCACGTCACCGTGCCTGACCAGGCGGCCAACCGGGACCGGCAGCCCGTCCGCGTCGTCCGGGTGCGCTACCACCTCCGCGCCTGTGTACTTCTGCACCTCGGCGAGCGCCTGCCAGTGATCGGCATGCTGGTGCGTGGTCACGATCACCCCGACCGGCGCATCGCCGATCAGCTCGATCAGCCGGCTGGCCTCGTTGGCCGCGTCGATCAAGATGGCCTGACCTGTGCTGGTGCAGCGGAGCAGGTAGGCGTTGTTGTCCATGGGACCCACGGCTATCTTGGTCACCGTCAGGCCGTCTATCTCACGGGTGTCGGGCGATCCGCCGACACGTACGTCTCCCGAGTAAGTCACTTCTAAAACCTATACCGAACGAGCCTTGGCACCAGCGCCCACGCCGGCGCCCAGCGCCTCGGGGCCGGCACCTCCGCCGACTTCTGACCCTCGGCGTCCGATCCGGACCGGCCACCGCGTCTTGGCATCCTTCGCTATCTTGGGAAGGGGAACGGGGACGGGCATAACGGCGGCTGATCCGGTGCTCCTGGATAGCGACGGTGTGGCCCGGCAGCGGCGGCTTCCCGAAAATGTCAGACCCCCCGGCTACCATCGCCAAGCACCCGTCCACCTAACTTCCTGAAGCCTAAGAGAGCAGAGGCGCAGTGGCTGACCGGCTTGTCGTTCGCGGCGCCCGCGAGCACAACCTGAAGGATGTCTCGCTTGACCTGCCGCGGGACGCCATGATCGTGTTTACGGGGCTGTCCGGTTCTGGCAAGTCAAGCCTGGCCTTCGACACTATCTTCGCCGAGGGCCAGCGCCGGTACGTGGAATCGCTGTCCGCCTACGCGCGGCAGTTCCTTGGCCAGATGGACAAGCCGGACGTCGACTTCATCGACGGGTTGTCGCCCGCGGTCTCGATCGACCAGAAGTCCGCCAGCCGGAACCCTCGTTCGACCGTCGGCACCATCACCGAGGTGTACGACTACCTGCGGCTGCTGTACGCCAGGATCGGCAAGCCGCACTGCCCGATCTGCGGCCGGCCGATCGCCAGGCAGACTCCGCAGCAGATCGTGGACCGGGTGCTCGAGCTCGAGGAAGGCACCAGGTTCCAGGTGCTCGCTCCGGTGATCCGCGGCCGCAAGGGGGAGTACGGCGAGCTGCTCAGGGAGCTGCAGACCAAGGGTTACTCGCGAGCCCGGGTGGACGGCACCATCGTGCGGCTGGACGAGGTCCTGTCCGGCCAGCTTCCGGCGCTGAAGAAGTCCGAGAAGCACGACATCGAGGTGATCGTCGACCGGCTCGCGGTCAAGGACACCGCGCGGCGCAGGCTGACCGACTCGGTGGAGACCGCGCTCGGACTGTCGGCCGGGGTCATCGTGCTGGACTTCATCGACCTGCCGGAGAACGACCCGCACCGGGAACGGATGTACTCCGAGCACCTGGCGTGCCTGTACGACGGCCTGTCCTTCGACGAGCTCGAGCCGCGCTCGTTCTCGTTCAACTCGCCCTGGGGTGCCTGTCCCGACTGCACCGGGCTGGGCACCAGGCTCGAGGTGGACCCGGAGCTGATCGTCCCTGACGGGTCCAAGTCCCTCGCCGACGGGGCGCTGGCGCCGTGGGGCAGCGGTCACAACAGCGACTACTTCGACCGGCTGATCGAGGCCCTCGGTGAAACCCTCGGGTTCCGGATGGACACGCCGTGGGCCAAGCTGCCCGCCAAGGCCCGCAACGCCCTGCTCCGCGGCTATGACCTGCAGGTGCACGTCCGGTACAAGAACCGTTACGGCAGGCAGCGCTCCTACTACACGAACTTCGAGGGGGTCATCCCCTGGGTCGAGCGGCGGCACTCCGAGGCGGAGTCAGACTCCAGCAGGGAGAAGTTCGCCGGCTACATGCGCGAAGTGCCGTGTCCGTCGTGCCACGGCGCCCGGCTGAAGCCGGTGTCCCTAGCGGTCAGCGTGGACGGCAAGTCCATCGCCGAGCTCTGCGCGCTGCCCATCGGGGAGCTGGCCAAGCTCCTGCTCACCCTGGAGCTTTCCGAGCGGGACCAGCAGATCGCGCAGCGGATCGTGAAGGAAGTCAACGCCAGGATGGGCTTCCTGCTCGACGTCGGGCTCGACTACCTGACCCTGGACCGGGCCTCGGCGACGCTGGCGGGCGGTGAGGCGCAGCGGATCAGGCTCGCCACCCAGATCGGTTCGGGCCTGGTCGGCGTGCTTTACGTGCTGGACGAGCCGTCCATCGGACTGCACCAGCGGGACAATCACCGGCTGCTCGAGACGCTGCTGCGGCTGCGCAACCTGGGCAACACCCTGATCGTCGTCGAGCACGACGAGGACACGATCAGGGCGGCCGACTGGGTGGTCGACATCGGGCCACGGGCCGGGGAGCACGGCGGGAACATCGTGGTGTCCGGCACCGTCGAGGAATTGCTGGCCAATCCAGAGTCGCTGACCGGCGCCTACCTGTCCGGCCGGGAATCCATCCCGGTCCCCGCCCACCGCAGGAAGCGGGACAGGAGCCGTGAGGTAGCGGTCAAGGGCGCCAGTGAGCACAACCTGCGCGGCGTGGACGTGGCGTTCCCGCTCGGCTGCCTGGTGGCCGTCACCGGGGTTTCCGGCTCGGGCAAGTCGACGCTGGTCAATGACATCCTGTACCGGGCACTGGCGCGTGAGCTCAACGGTGCGCGGACGGTTCCCGGCAAGCACACTCGGATCACCGGCGTCCAGCACCTGGACAAGGTCGTGCACGTCGACCAGGGTCCGATCGGCCGCACGCCGCGGTCCAACCCGGCCACCTACACCGGCGTGTTCGACCACGTGCGGAAGCTGTTCGCGCAGACCACGGAGGCGAAGATCCGCGGCTACCAGCCGGGCCGGTTCTCCTTCAACGTCAAGGGCGGCCGGTGCGAGGCCTGCTCGGGCGACGGCACGATCAAGATCGAGATGCAGTTCCTGCCCGATGTCTACGTGCCGTGCGAGGTCTGCCACGGAGCCAGGTACAACACCGACACCTTGCAGGTGCACTACAAGGGCAAGACCATCGCCGAGGTTCTCGACATGCCGATCGAGGAGGGGGCCGAGTTCTTCGCGCCGGTGCCCGCCATCCACCGCCACCTCAAGACGCTGGTCGACGTGGGCCTTGGCTACGTGCGCCTGGGCCAGCCGGCGCCCACCTTGTCCGGCGGCGAGGCCCAGCGGGTCAAGCTGGCCTCGGAACTGCAGCGCCGGGCCACCGGCCGCACCATCTACGTGCTCGACGAGCCGACCACCGGCCTGCACTTCGAGGACATCCGCAAGCTGCTCGGCGTGCTGACCCGGCTGGTGGAGACCGGCAACACGGTCATCGTGATCGAGCACAACCTGGACGTCATCAAGACCGCGGACTGGGTCATCGACCTGGGCCCCGAGGGGGGCGCCGGCGGCGGCCTCGTGGTCGCCTCTGGCCCGCCGGAGAAGATCGCCACCGTCGAGGAAAGCTATACCGGCCAGTTCCTCTCCAAGCTCATCGGCGGGTAAGCCCTCCTCCGGTGCAGATCACCACCGAGAGCGGGATCGCCCAGGCCGACATTGACGGGTCAGGGGCGCGGTTCCTGCTGGTGCTCACCCACGGCGCGGGCGGCAGCGTCGAGGCGCCCGACGTGCTGGCGGTGCGGGACGCCGGGCTGCTGCTTGGCGGAATGGTGGCGCGGGTCACCCAGCCTTACCGGGTGCGGGGCGCCCGCGCCCCCGGCCCGGTGGTCCGGCAGGATGCCGCCTGGATCGAGATCGTGACCGCGTTGGTTGACCTGACCCCCGGCGTGCCGCTCGTCCAGGGCGGCCGGAGCAATGGCGCCAGGGTGGCCTGCCGCACCGCCGCCGCGGTGGCTGCTCGCGCCGTGATCGCGCTGGCCTTTCCCCTGCACCCGCCGCAGCGCCGCCCGGCCGGAGCCGGCCAGACGCGGCCGACCCGGCTGGCGGAGCTGCACGCGGCGCGAGCCGGCGGAGCCGCCGTGCTTGTGGTGACCGGTGAGCGCGACCCGTTCGGGATCCCGGGCTCCGGCGACGCGGATCGGGTGGTGGTCATCCCGGCCGAGACGCACGGGCTGAAAGGCCACCGGGAGCACGTCATCAGCGCCGTCGCCGGATGGCTGCCAACCGTGCTTTGACCGGTGAGAAAAGGCGTCAAAAAGGGGTCGCCAGACTAGCGCCCGGTGTCGACCCCGCAGGATGTTACCGTCGGCGGATTAAGCCGCCGGGGCCTGCCTGCCGTACTCCAGGGCCACACCGATGGGGCGGTCGAAGGCCGCGAGGTCAGTCGGCCGGTGCGGTGCGATGGCCGCGCCGTCCGGGAGAAGTTCCCCGGTGTCTTCGAAGATCACCACACCATTGCAGAGCAGGCTCCAGCCTTGCTCCGTGTGGTTGACTACGGTATGCGCCGCTTCGCGATCCGGTGCCGATGGTGCCGGACAGGGCGGTGAGTGCGGGCACATATCAGTGCCTCCTGGCAGTGTCATCGTGCGTACTCATGGTTGTTTTCTTCGTTCGTCTGCGTCGTTGATGTCAGTGTGCGCCCGCTGGCTCGGCAACGGGTATGGCCTGAGTTGAGCGTTTTCCTGCTGGCCATGTGTAGCTTCCCGCTAATTTTCCTCTGACACCGTGTGACTACTTTTTGTAACTACATCGTTGCCATGCCCCACGTCCGGGAAATTGGCCTAGACCAACTGTGCCGCTTCCCCATAGTACGCCGCAAGCGACACGCTCAACTGCTTACCATCGATTACTTGGGAAAAACCCGTCCCGAGTCTCGATCCGCAGTTGATTACCCCTACCACTGGAGACGTCGAGCTCCGCCGGATGGTTCACCTCAGCCCGCGAGAATCCGGCCCGCCGAGTCCGAGCTTCTCCCTCACCCATACAGAGCAGCGCCGCAGCCGTTCAGATACAGCGCCGCGACCAGCGACCAGCGAGCCGGGCCTGCGCTAGGCGCTGGTTACCGGGGAGGCCAGCGGGCTGTACTCGAACGGTACGTCCGGGATGTTGTTAAGACGGTGGGTCTCCCGCAGCGTGAGCAGGTGCTCGGCTTCGGCCGTGAGCGCATGCACCTTGGGCGTGGCCTTCGCCTTGCGCCGGTAAATGCGGTCGTCGTAGCCGAGGGGGCCGATGGCCGCCCGCTGCGCGGCGAAGGCGGCTTGCATCGCCTCGGTGAGCGCGACGTCAAGGGCCAGCGCGAGGTTATGCGATTCGCGCTCGGGCGCCAGCCGGGCCTGCGCCTTCCTGAACTGGCTTTCCGCGTCGCGGGCGGTCTCGACAAGCTCGCCGCGGCGCGCGGCCAGCGTACGATCGGCCTGATACCGCTGCTCTGCCTCGGCGCTTGGCTTCTGCCGTTTCATGACCCCCTAGCGTACGCGGGCCGTCGCCGGGACCCGTCGCCGGCGTCGTCCTGATCGCTCAGGCCAGGCTGGCGGCCCAGCTGGCGTGCAGGGCGGCGTATTCGCCGTCGCCGGACATCAGCTCCTGTGGCGAGCCGTCCTCGATGATCCGGCCCGCCTCAAGCACGAGCACCCGGTCGGCGATCGCCACCGTGGACAGCCGGTGCGCGATGATGACGGCGGTCCGGCCGGCCAGCACGGTGCGCAGCGCGCCTTGGACCAGCCGCTCGCTGGGAATGTCGAGCAGTGAGGTCGCCTCGTCCAGGACGAGCACGGCCGGGGCGGCCAGGAACGCCCGGCCGAAGGAGATGAGCTGGCGCTGCCCCGCCGACAGCCGTCCGCCGCGCTTGCCGACCGGGGTGTCGTACCCGGAAGGCAGCGCGGCGATGAAATCGTGCGCGCCGATCATCTGCGCCGCGGTCTGCACGTCCGTGGCGGACGCATCGGGCCTGCCGAGCCGGATGTTGTCCGCGACCGATCCTTCGAACAGGAAGTTCTCCTGGGTGATCACGATGATCTCGCTGCGGAGCACGGCGTCAGGCACCTGCCGCAGGTCGACTCCGTCCAGCGTGACCCGGCCCGACCGCGGGTCGTAGAACCGGCCGAGCAGCCGGGCGATCGTCGTCTTGCCCGCACCGGTCTCACCCACCATGGCCACCGTCTGCCCGGCCGGGATATCCAGGTCGAGTCCGGGCAGCACGAGGTGGTCGCGGTAGCCGAAGGTGACCGATTCGAACCGCACCCGGCGGCCGGCCGTGGCCGCGGCGCGGGCCGGCAGCGGCTGCGGGACGGCGGGTTCAGGGACCGCGGCGTCCTGGTCCAGGACGCCGGAGATCTTCTCCAGGCCAGAGGCCGCCGACTGGAACGTGTTGTAGAACTGCGACACGTCCTGCAGCGGGTCGAAGAAACGCTGCAGGTAGAGCAGGAAGGTGGCGAGGACGCCGACCTTGATGTTGCCCTCGATGACGAGCAGCCCGCCGTAGCCCAGGATCACGCCGGTGATGACGTTGCCGACCAGTGAGATGCACGGGCCGTAGATCGCGATGAGCCGGGAGGCGCGCGCGCTCGCCTGGGCGTAATCCTCACCGAGCCCGGAGAAGATGTCAGCGTTCCGGTCTTCCCTGCGGAAGGCCTGCACCGCCCTGATCCCGCCGAACGTCTCCACGAAGTGCACGATGACCAGCGCGATGGCCTCCCTGGTGCGGCGGTACGCCCGGGCCGACTCACCCCGGAACCAGGCCGTCAGCCAGGTCAGCGGGATGAAGCCGGCCAGCACCACCAGGCCGAGCTTCCAGTCGAGCAGCAGCATGCCGGTGCCGACGAGCAGCAGGGTCAAGATGGCCGCGATCAGCGAGTCAAGCCCCTCCTCGAACAGGTCGGAGATCGCATCGAGGTCGGAGGTCTGCCTGGAGATGACGCGGCCGGAGGTGTAGTCCTCGTGGAAGGCCACGTCCAGGCCGACGAAGTGCGCGAACAGGCGGCGACGCAGCTCGAGCACCACCTTCTGGCCGACCCGTCCGGTCATCGTGACGAACATCCGGGTGGTGATCGCCTGGACCACGACCGCGACCGCGAACGCGGCGGCGATGCCGAGCAGCGGCGCCGCGTCGTGCGCGTGCAGCAGTGGCGGGAGCCCGGTGTCGATGGCGACGCCCACCAGCCACGGCCCGGCCAGCGCGGCCAGGCTCTCCACCACGATCAGCGACACGGTGGCGATCACCGCGCGCCGGTGCGGCCGCAGCAGGTCCCCGAGCAGCGCGCTGCTCCGCTCGCGGAGCAGCGCGGCCAGGCCGGCGCTGACCTCCTCGGTCTTCTCCGCGGCGACCCCGCGCCACGCGCTGTTGCCCCCCGACGGCACGCTCACGCCCGTTCCTCCAGTCCTTCGGTGTCCATCAGCGCGGCGTACTCCGGGTTGGAGGCCAGCAGCTCCCGGTGACTGCCGGTGGCCGTGATCACTCCGCCGGACAGCAGCGCCACCGTGTCGGCCAGCGCCACCGTGGACGGCCGGTGCGCCACCACCAGGGCCGTCGCGCCGGCCAGGATCTCGTGCAGCGCGCTGGTCACCCGCTCTTCCGTATGTACGTCGAGCGCGGACAGCGGATCGTCGAGGATCAGCACGTCCGGCTGGGCCAAGATGGCCCGGGCCAGCGCGATCCGCTGCCGCTGGCCGCCGGAAAGCGCCATGCCCTGTTCGCCGATCCGGGTGTCCAGGCCCCAGGGCAGGTCGAACGCGAACCGTGCCTGCGCGGCCGTCAGCGCGGCTTCGACCGCGGCCTCGTCCGCGTCCGGCGCGCCGAACATGACGTTCTCCCTGACGCTGGCGGAGAACAGCGTCGCGTCCTCGAAGGCGCACCCGACCACGGCGCGGAGCCGGTCAAGCGGCAGGTCGCGGACATCGGTTCCGTCCAGCCGCACAGAGCCCGAGCTTGCGTCGGCCAGTCGCGGTACGAGCTGAAGCAATGTCGACTTGCCGGCCCCGGTGGCCCCGGTGAGTACGACCGTCTTGCCGGGCGGCAGGTCGAGCACGATGTCGCGCAGCACCGGGTCGGCCGCCCCTGGATAGCTGAAGCTCACGTGGTCGAACACCAGATGACCACGGCTGGTCGGCTCCCGCCGCGGACCCGGGATCCGCCCCGCGGCGGGCACGACCTGCCTGGCCGCGGGCACCACCGTCCGTTCGGCGGATTGATCGGTGATCTCCGGCTCGGTGTCGAAGATTTCCAGCACCCGCTGAGCCGCGGTGGCCGCTTCCTGCCCGGAGGCGATGATGTAGCCGAGGGCCTCGACCGGCCACACCAGCTGCAGCGCGAGTGTGATGAAGGCCACCAGGCCGCCGATGGTCAGCGATCGGTCGCTGACCGCGACGGCGCCGAGCACGAGGATGATCCCGATGACGCCGTTGGGGATCAGGTCAAGCAGCGCCCAGAACGACCCGAGCAGGCGCGCCTTCTCGACCTGCGTCCGGTAGACCTCGGTGGCCTGGGCGCCGTGCCTGGCGGCTGACTGCTGCCCCCGGCCGAGCGCCTTGAGCACGCGGATCCCGGTCGCTGACTCCTCGATCAGCGTGGCCAGGTCGCCTTGCTGATCCTGGACCCGGCGGGAGAGCACCCGGTAGCGCTTTTCGAACCTGAAGCAGACCGGCAGTACGGGCGCGAACACCACGCCGGTGATCAGGCCGAGCCACCAGTTGAGGCTGATCAGCAGCGTGACCACCGCGACGAACGTCATCACGTTGGTGACCAGGAAGATCAGCCCGAACCCGGCGAACCTGCGGATGGCCGACAGATCGGTCGTGGCCCGGGAAAGCAGCTGACCCGACTGCCACTCGTCATGGAACGCCGCCTGCAGTTTCTGCAGGTGCTCGTACAGGTCGTCCCTGATCGACTTCTCGATCGCCGCGACCGCGGTGGACTGAATCCAGCGCCGGATCATGTTCAGCAGCGCCACCGCCGCGCCGAGCCCGACCGCCGCCAGACCCAGCGGTATCAGCAGTCGCTTGTCGCCGTGCGCGATGGCGCCGTCGATCACGGACTTGGTGAGCAGCGGGATGGTGAGCTCGGCGGAGACGGCGCCGAGCGCGGCGCAGAGCATGACGATCATCTGCGCCCGGAACGGTTTGAGGTAGCCCCGTAGCCGCCACAGCGCCCCAACTGGCCGTACCCTGGCGGAGGCATGCGTGACCAGCAAAGGGGTAACAGAGGGCATCAGGCGTGAGGTTAACCGGGGAGCCGGCCCGTTGTCACCTGATTTTTTCTCCGAGGCCGGCTTGTCGGCAGGCTTTAACTCTGGCACGCTGGCTGGCCCGGGGTTGCCGGGGTCACCGGCAGGGAGAGGAACCGTGAAGCGCAACCGCACCAGTCGCCCTGGGCGTAGATGAGCCGCGTCTCCCGCGCGGGGACTCTGGCGGCCTACCGCGACGGTGTCACCGTCATCTGCGAGCTGGCCGGTCAGTTCACGGCTGCGACCTGGCTGTCCCCGACGCCGTGTTCCGAATGGCGGGCGGTCGACCTCGCGGGTCACCTGCGGTGCGTCGCCGACAACTACCACGAGTACCTGGATGACGCCCCGGCCAGCAGGCTGGCGCGGCTGATGGCCACCGGCGCGCCCGCGGACTCGCTCGGCCGCAAACTCGCCAGGCAGAACGCCGCGGAGCTCGCCGCGCTACCCGACGCGCCTGGGCCCGAGCACATCATGGCGTTCGCCGAGTCGGCCCGGTCCTACGGGCGCAGGCTGTCGCCGTACTGGGACCGGCTGCATCACAGGTACCGGGGGACGGACGTCACGGTGGGCGCGATGGCGGGCGTGGCGTGTGCCGAGTGGCACCTGCACGCCTGGGACCTGGCCAGGTCCCAGGGCAAGGACTACCGTCCCGCCCAGCCCGACCTGGTGCTGACCGCCTGGCGGGCGGGCATGCCTCAGCTCTGGCCGGTCCTGGACGCCGGGTGGGACGATGCGGATCCCTGGCCCTTCCTGCTGGCCGCGTCGGGCCGTGACCTGGGCTGGGCGCTGGTGTTAGCGCGCTCAGCCCGGCGGAGTAGAGTCCTTGGTTCGTGAGCTTTGACGTAACCCGGGTACGGGCGGCCTACCCGGCCCTGCGCGATGGCTATGCCTACCTGGACGGCGCCGCGGGCACGCAGGTTCCCACGGCGGTGATCGAGGCGATCGCGGATGCCTACCGAGCCGGCATCGGCAACGCCGGGGGCGCCTTCGGCGCCAGCAGGCGCTCCGACGCCATCGTGGCCGAGTGCCGCCGGGCGCTGGCCGACCTGACCGGGGCGGAACCGGACGGCGTGATCCTCGGCCCGAACATGACCACGCTGACCTACCGGCTCGCGGACACCTTGTCCCGGCAGTGGGGACCGGGGGACGAGGTGGTGGTGTCCAGGCTCGACCACGACGCCAACATACGGCCGTGGGTCCAGGCGGCCGCGCGGCGGGAGGCGGTGGTGCGCTGGGCCGACGTCGACGTGCCGACGGCCGAACTGCCCGCCAGCCAGTACGTCCACCTGATCAGCGAACGCACCCGGCTGGTCGCGGTGACCGCGGCGAGCAACATCGTCGGCACCAGGCCGGACGTGGCGGCTATCGCCGCGACGGCGCACGCGGCCGGCGCGCTGTGCTACGTGGACGGCGTGCACGCCACGCCGCACGTGCCGGTGGACATCGGCTCGCTCGGCGCGGACTTCTACGCCACCAGCGCCTACAAGTGGTCCGGGCCGCACATCGGCGTGGTGGTGGCCGATCCCGCCCTGCTGGAGACGCTCAGCCCGGACAAGCTCGTGCCCGCGTCCGACCGGGTGCCCAGCCGGTTCGAGCGGGGTACGCAGGCATTCGCCGACCTGGCCGGGGTGGTGGCGGCGGTAGAGCACCTCGCCTCCCTCAGCCCAGGCGCCGCCACCGGCCGCCGGGACCGGCTGCTCGCCTCGATGGCCGCCGTCGAGCGGTACGAGGCGGCGCTATTCGCCCGCCTGCTCGACGGCCTGAACGCGATGCGGCCCGTGACGCTGTACGGCCAGGCCGCCCGCCGCACCCCGACGGCGTTCTTCACCGTGGCCGGGTACTCGCCGCGCGAGGTGGCCGAACGGCTGGCCGCGCGCCAGGTCAACGTGTGGAACGGCGACAACTACGCGTGGGAGCTCACGGGCGCGTTCGGCCTGCGGGATTCCGGCGGCGCGGTACGGGCCGGCTTGGTCCACTACAACGACGAGGCCGACGTCGACCGGCTGCTCGACGCGGTCGCGGAGCTGGCCCCGCCCGGCGTACGCTGAGAGGACGGCGACTGGGGATGGTGGCGATGGGCAGCCTGCTGGCGGTGCTGGCCGGGTTGCTGCGCGACCTCACGCAGCTCGCCTTTAGCCCTTCTGGCTCCTGGGGCGTGACTGCGCTGGCCGCGACCGTCCTGGCCGGAGCCATGTTCGCGGCGGTGCTGGCCCTGCTGGCCTCGGTCGCAAGCGATTGCCGCGCGACCGCCGCCATGCCGATGATCCGCCGCGCCTCGGCGCTGCGAGAGAAGTCCCGGGGCGCGGCGTTCTTGCGCCAGCGCGATCCTGACGCGGCGGGCCGGGCGAGGCCCAGAGCACCCTCGGCGGCCTAGGCGGCCGCCGGCCCCCGCAAACCCCCACGGGCCTAACCGGCCGCCTCCAGCCATCATCCCGTCGTAGCTGGAAGGCCGTTCTGTCATGGTCAATATCTTTGGCGTCCCCACCGATGCCGCGTACCACCTCGTCTCCGGGTTCACCGGAATCCTCACGCCCGTTCTCGGCGGTGTCGCCGCCGTGGTCGCGATCATCGCGGTCACGATGGCGGTCCGGCTCATCGTGACGCCGCTCAGCTTCCGTGCCCTCCGCAGCCAGGCCGCTGCGGCCCGGCTGGCTCCGCAGCTGCTGGCCTTGCGCCAGCGGTACGCCAAGCAGCCGGAGCGGCTGCAAAAGGAAATGTCGGCGCTTTACCGCCGCGAGGGCACCAGCATGTTCGCCGGCCTCACGCCGATCCTGCTCCAGTGGCCGCTCCTGTCGGTTATGTACCTGCTGTTCCGGTCGCCGCGGGTGGCCGGTAAGCCCAATACGCTGCTGACCCGCGACCTGTTCGGCGTGCCGCTCGGCACGCACTGGCTGAGCGGCGCCGGGCCGGTAAGCGCGCAGGGCGCGGTGTTTCTCGGCGTGTTCGTCCTGCTGGCCGGGTTGTGCTGGCTCTCGAGCCGGCTAGCCAAGCTGATGTCGGGCCCGCCTGCCGCCGGGATCCCTGCCGCCGGGACTGGGGCGCTGGTCAGGGTGCTGCCGTACCTGACGGTGGTGATCGCCGCCTTCGCGCCGCTCGCGGCCGGGATCTACCTGCTCGCCTCCACCGGGTGGTCATTGGTCGAGCGGCGCTTGTTCCTGCGCCGGTCCGGAGCCGGCCACGGTGGTGATCAGGGTCCGCAGCAGCCGGACCGGCGGTGAGCCGTGGGCCAGCATGCGGTCGTGCACCTCCCGGTCACCCTGGCCGGGGGCGGCCGCCCGGAGCTCGCGGGCCAGGTCGGAGATCTCGGAGTACCCGACGTAGTACGTGGACAGCTGCGCCGAGGTGAGCAGCGCCCGCCGCCACTTGCCCGCCGCCTCGCCCTCCTCCTGGTGGCCGCGCTCGGTCATCAGGGTCATGGCGTCGGCCTCGGTCATGCCGTGGGCATGGATCCGGGCGTCCAGGATGGCGTTGATGATGGTGCGGAGCTGCATCTTGAGCTGCTGCATCCGGACCGCGCGAGGATCGCCTGCGCCGGGATATCCGTGCTCGGCCATGACCTCCTCGGTGTAGACCGCCCAGCCCTCGGTGAACGAGCCTGACCGCAATGCGGCCCGGATCGCGGTGTCCGAGCCCTTGAACCGGCGGGAATGCTGTAGCTGCAGGTAATGGCCGGGCATCGCCTCATGCACCATCAGGTTGTGCACCATGTGCCGGTTGTACTCGCGGTAAAACGACGCCACCCGCTGCGGCGGCCAGTCGGCTGGGGTTGGCGAGACGGCGATGAACGTGGGCAGCGGCAGCGGTTCGAGCGGACCGGGTGAGTCGCAGTACGCGACCGCGACCCCGCGGTCGATCTCCGGCATCACGATGAGCTCGACCGGATCGTCGTAGACGGAAACCAGCCGGTGATCGGTGACGAAAGCGGTCTGCGCGGTCAGCGCGTCCCGGCAAAGCGCCAGGATGTTCGTGTCGTCGGGCACGTCCTTGGCCAGCTGGTCGAGCACCTGCCGGACCACTCCCGGCTGCGCCGAGCCCGCCATCTGGGCGGCTAGCCCGGTGATTTCCTCGCTCACCCGGTCCAGGTCGGCCTGCGCCCGGGTGAGGATCGCGTCCGCGTCCGTGGCCGCGCTCAGCGCGAGCGACAGCTTGCGGGCGAACCGCCCGGGCCCGATCCTCGGGTCAGGGAAGCCGCCAGCGGCGACGCCCTCGGCCAGCCGCGCGGACAGCCAGTCACGGTGCTCGGTGAGGGCCTCGAGCGCGGCGGTCCGGGTCTGGCCGAGCTGCGGCGCGGATGAAGGCGCGTCTTTGAGCGCCTGGTCGACCCCGTCGCTGACCAGCGCGATCGTGCCAGCAAACTGCCCGATGGCGGTCTCCAGGTGCACCTGGGGCATGGGCCCGAGCTGCCTGCGGGCCTCGGCCAGCGCGGCCGGGACCTGTGCCAGCCGGCCGGCCAGCGCGGCGAGGCGCTCCGGCAGCGGGCCGAAATCGCGGGCCAGCAGCTGATAGATGGCCTGGCCTGGGTTGGCCTGCAGCGGATTCCAGGTGTGCTCCCGCAGCTCGTCGAGCTCGAACACCCGCCGGGCCACGCTGCCCGCCATCATCGCGGCATCCACCCGGTGCTCGGCCGACAGGGCGCTGTCGTCGATCGCTTCCAACCGGGCGGCGAAGCCGTCCAGAGCGCGGCGCTCATCGGCCCGGGCTTGCTCGGACGGATCAGCCAGCCGGTCGTCGTATCTGTGGTCGCCGAGATCGGTGGCGGCCGGCGGGTTACGTTCCGCCCGGTCGTCGAGGTACTCCTTCGCCAGCCTGGTGAACTCGCCATCGGCGTCGCCGCTCATCTAGCCCCCCGTTCCGCTCGGGTCAAATCCGTACCCCCTTTTTACCGAACGGCTCCGCCCTGCGCATCCACGATCATGGCGCGTGCACGGTGACCTGGGCCGAGGGGTAGCCGGAGGCGCCGTTGGGCGGTGGCTGGGCCTGGACGGCGGTCTGGGTGTAGCCGGTCGCGTCGGTGGCGCGGGCTTCGAGCATGTAGTTGCCCGGTGCGGCGGTCCAGTCCCAGACCCACTGCCGCCAGGTGTCGATACCGGGCACCGCGGCCAGCCGGGCCTCGTGCCAGGGGCCGCCGTTGACCCGCACCTCGACGGCGGCGATGCCCTTGTGCTGTGCCCAGGCCACTCCGGCCACAGCTATCTGGCCAGGGGCGAGCGACGCGCCCGCACCTGGTACGTCGATCCGGCACTCGGTCTTGATCGGCCCCTGCTGTGACCAGCCGCGCTGCGGCCAGTAGCCGTAGGCGTCGGCGAAGGTGGTGACCTCGATATCGGTCACCCACTTGGTCGCGGACACGTAGCCGTACAACCCGGGCACCACCAGGCGTGCCGGGAACCCGTGCACCACGGGTAGCGCGGTGCCGTTCATGGCCACGGCGAGCAGGGCATTCCTGCCGTCGAGGACGACCTGCAACGGGGTGCCTGAGGTGAACCCGTCGACCGAGGTGGACAGCAGCTGATTGGCGCCGGCCAGCGGGCGCGCCTGCCTGATCAGGGCGGCCAGGCTCGCCCCGAGCCAGCTGGCGTTTCCCGCGTAGGGCCCGCCGACCGGGTTCGAGACGCAGGTGAGCGTGACGTAGGCCTCGATGAGCGGGCGCCGGAGCAGTTCGGCGAAGGTGATGGTCACCTCGCGCTGCACCATCCCGTGGATTCGCAGTTGCCAGGTCGCCGGATCCACCTGCGGCACCAGCAGGGCGGTGTCGACCCGGTAGAAGCTGCTGTCCGGGGTAATGAACGAGCTGAGGCCGGGAATGTTCAGGTTGCTGCCCGCGGGCAGCGGCGGCGCGGGCACCGAGGGCCGGGGGAACCGGATGGCGGCCCGCGCCATGCTGATGTTGTGCTCGTCGGTCAGGTTTCTTCCGGCCACCGTCCCGAACGTGGCCACGACCGCGGCCACGCCGCCCGAGATCAGGAACCTTCGGCGCGCGGGCCAGCGGGATGGCTCCGGGTCAGCCGGATTGGGCAGGAACGTAAAGGAGTAAGCCGGCCCCGCGCGGACCACAGGCGGGGGGAGGTCGGGCGGAGTCAGCGCGTCCGGGGGAGGGTCCGGCCGGACGACGCGGGTCCCGAACGCCCGGGCGCGCCTGCTTGGCGGGCCGGGGCGGGTACCGAGCCCGGCCGCCGCCCGGGCCAGCCAGATTAGCGCGACCGCGCCGGCCGCGGCTCCGGCCAGGGTGGGCACCACGTATCCCACCGTGGCGCCCGGCCTCGTCAGGGCGGCGGCCAGGCCGATGCAGGCGAAGATCGCGAGCCCGGTCAGGCCGAGGGCCAGCCGCCGTACCGCGAGCATCCCGACCACCGCGGCGTACAGGGCGATGACGACCAGCATGCCGCCGAGCAGCACCGTCTTGTCGTGGGTGCCGAACCTGGAGATGGCGAAGTCCTTGACCGGCGGCGGGGTGAGATCGATCGCGGCCTGGCCCACCGCGAGCACCGGTGAGCTCCGCGGCACACCCAGGCCCGAGGCGAACTGGGCGGCGCCTATCGCGACGGCCGCCGCGAGCACGCCGACGACAGCGCCGGTGAGGGCGCCTGGGCGCCGAGACCGGGCGTCGGAGATCTGGGACGTTGCTGTCATGGCGGAAGCCGCGTGTGCACGCTGAATACACGCTACCTGGCCGGACACCGTTAGTTAGCGGCGCGAATGTTGCGCTCTGATTACCTGCTCGTCCCCATCCATCCCCTGGACCCGGATCCTGGACCCGGATCCTGGCCCCGGCGGGGACCCCGGGGGCCTCCAGTTGGACTAACGTTGGTCTTCGTGAAGGCATCACCGCAGAATCAGCTCCGCCTGCTCGAATTGGCCGACCTGGACGCCGAGCTTGTCCGCCTGGCCCGTCGCAGGCAAGGCCTGCCTGAAGTCGCCGAACTGGCCCGCCTTGAGGCCAGGGCGAGCGAGCTGAAGGACGCCATCGTCCAGACCGAGACCGAGCTCAGCGACTTGTCCAGGGAGCAGAGCCGGGCCGAGCGCGACGTCGAGCAGGTCCGGACCAGGATCGACAAGGACCGGGCCCGGCTGGACGCGGGCCAGGTCTCCGCCGCGCGCGAGCTCGCCAGCTTGCAGTCCGAGATCGAGTCGCTGCACCGCAGGCAGGGCGACCTCGAGGAGATCGTGCTCGAGCTGATGGAACGCTGGGAGACCCTCGTCAGCCGGCGCGACGAGGTGGCCGCGGAACGCGAGAGCCTGGGCAGCCAGATGGAGGCCCTGGCCGCCCAGCGGGACGCGGCCTTCGCCGACATCGACGCCCACGGCGCGAAGGCAACCGGCCAGCGCGGCGAGGTCGCCGCCGATCTGCCTGCCGACTTGCTGAAGCTCTATGACCAGATCCGGAGCACCCGCGGCGTCGGCGCGGCCATGCTGCGGGCCGGCCGCTGCGAGGGATGTCACCTGAACCTGAACACGGTGGATCTCAACGAGATCAGGGCGGCGGCCCCCGACGAGGTGTTCAGGTGTGAGGAATGCAGGCGGATCTTGGTCCGCACCGCCGAGTCTGGCCTTTAGGTGCGCGCGCGAACCAACTGGGTGCCTTCCCAGGCCGAGCCCACGGTCACCCTGCTGCTCAGGCACGGGCAGACGCCGATGTCGGTGCAGAAACGGTACGCGGGCCTGTCCGACGTCCCGCTCACCGGGACCGGGGTCGACCAGGCCGCCGCCGCCGCCAAGCGGCTGGCATCCGCCAGTATCGGCGCGATCGTGTCGTCACCGCTGCGGCGCGCGGTGCGGACCGCCGAGGAGGTAGTCGCGGTCACCGGCGTCCCGATGGTGACCGATGAGGGTTTCCGGGAGACTGACTTCGGTGCCTGGGATGGCCTGACCTTCGCCGAGGTACGGGAGCGCTGGCCGGCCGAGATGGCGAGCTGGCTGGCCAACCCGGCGGTCGCCCCGCCGGGGGGCGAGAGCTTCGCCGACGTGAGCATGAGGGTGACCGAGGCCCTGCAGCGGGTGCTGACCAGCCATGCGCGCCAGAACGTTCTCATCGTCAGCCACGTCACGCCGATCAAGACCCTGGTCGCGGCGGCCCTGCTCGCCCCGCCGGCCGCGCTGTACCGGATGCACCTGGACCTCGCCGCCCTGTGCGAGATCGACTGGTACGCCGACGGCCCCGCCGTGCTCCGCTCCTTCAACGACACCGCGCACCTGCACCAGTAAGCCGGCCCCGCTACAGGCCACTGGGCCAGGTGATCGCTATCGGGGCGACGAGCGGCGTGCCGACCTCTAGCTGGATCTGCGCGTGCGCGGTGAGCGGGATGTTGCGGGGATTTCCCCGGTACACCTGGCCGTCGTAGATCGCCGTGACCTTTCCCTTGGCCGGCCCGGCCTGATCCGGTCCGAGTGGCTGCCCCCACTCGTCGAAGAACTCACCGAGGGTGTAGCTGCGCTGGACGGGAGACTCGATGTGGATGATGCCGTCCGGGGCGTGCGTGTGCAGCCAGTAGAAACAGGTCCCGCTGGCGACGAAAGGACCTGCGGACGTCTGTTCCACCTGGGCCCCGGGTATCCCGATCGCCGCCGGGACCTGCCGGGGCGAGCCGTTCGCGAAGACGGTCAGGTGAGCGTGAATATGAAACAGCGTCTGCTCGCTCGTCTGGCAGCTGATGCCGTCGACCGGCTGGCCTGTGCTGGCCGTGCTGGCCAGCGGGGCCGCGTTCGGCACAGGGACACCCTCCGACCCGAGAGTGCCCGCCGAGGGTGCCGGACCGAGTTTTCCCAGCGTGGCGAGCGGGGCCAGCGTCAATGGCGGGGCGCTGGGCCTACCGCTATACGGCCACGGCCAGCCGCGAGGAGTACAGCGCGCGCCTGATGGCCGAAGCGCTGGCCGGCGGCCGGGACACCGAGGCGGTGCTGAGCCATTTCGTCGCGCAGATGGACGGTGCGGAGTCCAGCGCGTTGCGGGCCGTGGTGCGGCGGCTGGCGCGCCGGAGCCCGGAATGACGACCGCGCTGCTGCTGTGCGCCTATGCGCTGATCGTGGCCTGGTCGACGTCGGTGCTGCTGACCCCGCTGACCTCGCGCGGTATCAGCGCCCGGCTCGGGCTGACCGCCTGGCTGACCGCGATGGCCAGCGTGCTGGTCTGCCTGGGAACGGCGCTGGTGCTCGGAGTCACCGCGGCGGTGACGAGCTGGCCCGGATTCGCGGCCGACGTGTGCCACTCGGTCGCGGGCCAGGCCTGTACGCCCCTGGTGTACCGCGGCGTGTTCGAGTTCGGCCTGAGCGCCGTCGCGCTCGTCGCCACCGTGACCGCGACCGTGCTGGCCTTGGCGGTACGGGCGGTACGTCCAGCGCGCCCAGCAGGGCACCCGGGCGCACGCGGAGGCCGCGCGGGTGACCGGCAGGCGCCTGCCCGGGTTCCCGGCCGTCGTGCTCGATTCTCCGCAGCGGGTCGCGTACTGCGTCCCTGGCCATCCCGCGGCCATCGTGCTGTCCACCGGTGCACTGGCCATCCTGGACCCCGCCCAGCTGACGGCCGTGCTGGCCCACGAACGGGCGCACCTGGCCGGACGTCACCACCTGCTGATCGCGGCGACCCGCGGGCTCGGTGCCATCTTCCCGGCGGTGCCGCTGTTCACCCGGGGGCCCGCCGAGGTGGCCCGGCTGACCGAAATGCGCGCCGACGACGTCGCGGCCCGCAGCAGCGGCCGCAGTACCCTCCTCACCGCCCTGCTCGCGATGGGCACCGGCACCGCGGTGCCCGCCGTCGCCCTCGCCGCCAGCGCCTGCGCGGTGCAGGCACGGGTCCAGCGACTGCTTGAGCCGCCCCGCCGCGGCCGCCGGGCCCGCTACGGTCTCGCCCTGGCCAGTGTCACCCTAGCCCTGGTGTGCGGCATGTTCGCCGTGTTCGCCTCCGCCCTGTAGACGATGACAGCGGACTTGGAGCTGAGCCTGGAGCAGGCCCGGCGTCTCGCGGTCCGCGGCCAGCACCTGGCGGGGCCGCCGCCGGCCACCGGCCTGGACGGGATGCGGCAGGTGCTCCGCGGGCTGCGGGTCCTGCAGCTCGATCCGGTCAACGTCGTCGCGCGCAGTCACCTGCTCGTGCTGTGGAGCAGGCTGGGCGGGTTCGACCGCGATCACCTGGACACGCTGCTGTGGCGCGAGCGCTGGCTGTTCGAGTACTGGGCGCACGCCGCTTCGATCGTGCTGACCGAGGATTACCCGATCCACCGCGCCATGATGCGGAGCTATCCCGTCCTGGAGCGCAAACGGGAGTGGCTGGCGGCGAACGAGGAGTTCCGGCGGTACGTCCTTGATGTCCTGCGGGATTGCGGGCCGCTGCCAGGGAGCGGCTTGGAGGATCGCTCCGCCGTCGGCTGGACGTCCGGCGGCTGGACGAACGGACGGAACGTCGAGCAGCTGCTCGACATCTTGTGGAAGCAAGGCGTCATCATGGTGGCGGGCCGGGACGGGCTGCGGCGGCTCTGGGCCCTGGCTGACCTCCCCGGCCTAGGGCCGCGGGAACTGCCCCAAGCCGAGGTGGCGCCGCAAGCGGCCGAGCACGCGCTGCGCGCACTCGGCGTGGCCCGGGCGCGTGACGTCGAGCGGCACTTCATCCCCGGCCGGTATGGCGGGTTTGACCTGGCCAGCGCGGGCTGGGCCCGGCCGGTACGGGTCGAGGGCGGAAACGAGCAGTGGTGGGTCCACCGCGACGTGCTTGAGCGGCTCGACCAGGAGTGGATGCCGCGGACCACGCTGCTCTCGCCGTTCGACAACCTCATCTGCGACCGGGACCGGACCGAACGGCTGTGGGGCTTCGTCTACCGCAGCGAGATGTACGTGCCCAAACTCAAGCGGCAGTTCGGTGCCTACGTGATGCCGGTGCTGTCGGGTGAACGGCTGACCGGCCGGGTCTCGTCGCGGGTGGACCGGCGGCGAAAAGAGCTCGTCGTCGAGGCTGTGTTCGCCGAAGCCGGGTCGGCTCCGGATCCGCTGCTCCCGGCGGCGCTGGAATCGCTGGCGTCGTTCGCGGGTGCCGATGCGGTCGTCTACTCCGGTGCGGCTATCGGCGTATCCTGAGCCGTGGGTGAGTCGGCCGGGCGGTCGCGCCGGGGCTAGCCCCGGTGAGGAAGGTCCGGGCTCCACAGGGCAGGGTGGTCGGTAACGCCGACCCGGGGTGACCCGCGGGATAGTGCCACAGAAAGCAGACCGCCCCCGCGCCCAGCGCGGGGGTAAGGGTGAAACGGTGGTGTAAGAGACCACCAGCGCCGCAGGTGACTGCGACGGCTAGGTAAACCCCACCCGGAGCAAGGCCAAGAGGGGAACCAGGTGGTTCCCTGCGCGAGCGTTTGAGGGCGGCTCCGCCCGATGCTCGCGGGTAGGCCGCACGAGGCTGCCGGCAACGGCAGTCCCAGATGGATGACCGTCGCCCCGCGCAAGCGGGGGCACAGAACCCGGCCTACAGGCCGACTCACCCACCCTTGTGCCTTTGAGCTGCCGAGGTCACTCGCCGATTTGCGCCAGGCTGTCGGTGGCCGGCGGGCTTCTCCCGGCCCTAGCGGACGGTGGTAATGAGGTTCGCGGCCTCCAGCACGCCGAGACCGCCGGAACACGGCATCGTCGTCACCTTGGGAGGGATCCACCGGTCATCGGTGGAGCGCCCCGCGGGTTCACGGCGGGGGCACTCATAAGGGCGGTCTTAGTGACTGATTGTGCCGAAAGTCACATCGGACGACCAGATTGTCTGCCAGATGATCCCGGTTGCGGGACTAGTCGCCGAGACCATGTTATTGCCGCCTTCGTAAACGGCGACGTGGTAGACGTAGCTGTTCGGGTTCGAGTTCTCATGGAAGAAAACGAGATCCCCGCCCCACGCCTTACTTTTGCTCTCGCGACGGAAATGCTGGAACTGCTCTTCGGCTGTCCGCGGGATCGACCGGCCGAAGTGGCCGTACACATACTTGGTGAGCCCGCTGCAGTCGAAGCCTGAGCTGGGCGAACTGCCGCCGTAGGCGTAGGGAACTCGCCCTATGAACGACTTCACGTAGGTGGCTGTTCGCTGGTTAAACGACTCGGTGTGAGCGCTAGCCGTTCCGGAGAAAAACACCAGAGAAAGTGCCATCGTTCCGGCGATGGTGCCTACCTTATGTCGTACCTGCATGCTGCTGCTCCTTAAGGTTTCCTGGGGTTTGGGCCGAGCGACGGGCTCTTGCAGCCTCGATGCCGCGGACCTCTTCGTGGTCGCCGCATGGGTGCGACTGGTCCGACCTGACGCAGGATCAGCATGCGGCATCGTGTCCAGAAAATCCGGTAAATCCGGAAAAGATCCCACCTTATGGAACATTCATAATGGACATTTGTGGCAGGGCTATCAGCTTTCACGTGAGGTATCGCAGGTATCACGAAGTGGTATCTGGGCCATCACGCGATGCTTTCAAGGTGACGATATAACGCGTCTGCGACCTCGCCGTGAATCGCTCATCATGCCTCTGAGCTGTGAAAACTCTCTTATAAGGGCAATCGGAAGAAGCAGTGAGCGGCATAGTGTTGACCTTCGCCGTGCTGGCCGCCAGCAGGCGTCCGGCCGGTCGCTCAAGGCGGTCCAGCCGAGGCACGTGGCCTCCCGGTGGCGCTAGGCGTGGCGCTGGTCCCGCGATGGTGCTGGTGTGGTTCTTAGTACGCCAGCGCTCCATGATGCACCGGACTCCGGGAAGATCTTGGAAAATCCCGCCTCCACGGAGGCTTTGGCACCGTATAGGGCACCTTTTTCTCCACTAAAGCCGAATCTTCCATGATAATTTGTCGCTTATCGTACTGACGAGCGAGTAGCTCAGCCGGGATCGGTCTGTCAACGAGGAGGCGCGCACACCTTCAGATCCTTGAGAGCTTCGTCGAGGGTGTTCCCAGTCCCGGCCGGTCCTTAGCCGGGCTGACAGGACGGGCACCAGTAGGTGATCCGGTCCTGCTGTCCCGCGGAGCGGATGGGCGTGCCACAGCGGCGGCACGGGCGGCCCCGCCGTCCGTACACCCAGTGTTCCTCGCCGCGGCGCCAGTTCCCTGTCGTTATGTGGCCGTGCCGCTCCTTGTTCGCGTCGAGCAGCCGCCTGGCCAGGTCGGCTAGGGCGTCGAGGTCCGGCACGCCCCCGGTGGGACGCCAGGGATTGACCCCGCGCAGGAACAGCACCTCGGCCTTGTAGACATTGCCGATGCCGGCCAGGCTGTGCTGGTCGAGCAGCGCCTCGCCAATCGGCCGCTCAGGCTCGGCGTTCAGCCGTCGCACCGCTTCGGCGCGATCCCAGTCCGTGCCCAGAAGGTCCGGGCCCAGGTGTCCAATGACCTGCGACTCTTCGCTGGTGCGGATCAGTTCGACGACGCCAAGGGCGTACCCGATGGCCTGCCAGTCACCGTTCGCGAGCACCAGCCTGATCTGGTGACTGTCCCGCATCCGCTCGGCCGCGGGCCGGACCCGCCAGTTGCCGTCCATGCGCAAGTGGGTGTGAACGGTGAGGCCGTTCTGGGTGCGGGTGAGCAAATGCTTGCCGCGGGAGACGGTCTCGGTGACGACGTCACCGGTCAGGTCCGCGGTGGCCAGCCGGGGAACCCGGAAATCGCTGCGGGTCAGCGTCCGTCCCGCCAGCGCCTTATGCAGACGGCGGGCCGCCTGCCAGACCACGTCTCCTTCGGGCATGCATCCAGTGTGCTGGACGTCATGAGCGCTCGGTTGCTAACCGGCGGTAGCCATCCCGCGGATCACGCGGCCGGCGATGACCCTCGCCAGGTAGCGCCGGTCCCTGGTACCCAGGCCCAGGCCTCGGAGCCTGACCGCGCCGGGTGCCTGCGCCGTTCTGACGGCTCGGCTCACCGGCGGGAGCACTGCCGTAGGGGTCGCCCGCGGGCGTGCCGTTCGCCGGCGGCACCGCGACGGGGCCGGTGGCCGGCTCGCTACGCGCCTGGTTCCCTTGGTAAGGACGGCTCTCACCGTAGGGCCGCCGGTCGCCGGATGGCCGACCGGGGTACAGGTACGCCGAGGTACCACTGTAAGGATCGGCGCTCCCCTCGCGAGACCAGCTTGCGGTCGGGCGGTGAGCATCGGCCGTTCTGAAGGTCTGTGTTTCTGTTTCCTGCGAAACGGCCGCGTTGTACTGATCCCAGCTGGCCTCTTGTGGCCCGCTGGGAACCTGGTTCGACCGCCCGTCCACAGGTCCGCTGGCGCGTAGCGAGAAGGCCGTGCTGGTCAACGGATCCTCATCAGCCTCAGCATGGCGCCGGCCCTGGGCCCGTGTCTGGTTGGGCCCAGTAGCGGTCCGCATCGGCTGGCGCCCTGGCTCCGGCTGCTCGCCGCGCAGGCTCGGCACCGGCTGGGTGGCCTGAGGAAGAACCTGGGGGACTGGCGGCGCCTGGACGGGCTGGATGGCCTGGGCGGGCTGGACGGCCTGGGCGGGCGGGACCGAGCCACGGGAGCGCGGGTACCGGGGTGCGTTCCCGGCTTCAGGCGCGGTCCGCCTGCTGTGGCCGTCGGCTCGGTCGGCGGGCACCGGTGGCCGGTTCCTGGCCCCGGAGTCTTGGTGGGCGGTGCGCGCGGTCGTCGTGAGAGGCTTATCGGAGGCGAGGTCATCCCAGAACTGGTCGTCGCTCAAGCCGCCGAAGGCTTCCGTCGGCCACATTTCCTCGTCGATGTCGGTTCCCTTGCGCCAGCCCATCCGCCGACGGGATTTAGGCTCCTTCGCCGGACCGGCCCCCATGGCCCCCTCGGCTGCGGCGCCCGGATCGGCGGCAGCGAGACCGAAGGCAGCCAGCGGCGTGGGGGTAACCGGTGGCGCGGCGTCCGCCGATCGCGGGTCACCTGGCGCCTCGCCTGGGCGCCCGGCGGGGGGGCCGCTCACCAGGCCGCCGAAATCCACCGCGGTGTTTGGTCCGGTGTGAGCCTCGCCACGATAATTACCTGAGGCATGACTCCCGGCGCGCCCGGCATTCGCGGGCCGCCCAGCATTTGCGCCCCGTTTTGTATTGACGCTCCGGCTATTATCCGCCGCCCGGTGGTCATTGGCGGCCCAGTCGTCCGCGGCGGCGTTCCTCCGCCCTTCGGCTCGGCTCCGTCCGGCTCCGGAAAAACGCCGTGAGCTGCTCCTATAGCCACCATTACCCGTACGCATGCTGAAATAGAATGCTGCCGCGATGCCGACGAGCCCGGCAGCGGCGAGTCCCGCGACCAGAATCATGGTCTCCGTCCAGAACGCTGGGCCCGGTAGGGGAGCGCTAGTTAGGCACACGCGGCCAATGACGCGAGCCTACCCTTGGTGTCGCGAGCGCCGTGAAACCCGCTTGATCATCGATTGTTACGCACTGCCGGGGAGCGTGTCCCACGATTCAAAAAGTTCGGTTTTCTGCTGATCACGACACGTATCAGCGTGATCACGGGTTACCGGTGACCACTATTCGCCCGCGTCCGATGGTGGCGGCCTCGATCGAGCTCAGGACCGACGCCAGCGGAGCGCCGTTGGCCTGTTTCAGCACGGTACGCAACGCATAAACGGTGAATCGGTACGCGTGCGGATGACCCTTCGGGCACGGCGCGTCGTAGCTGGCGTTGCCCTGGCTGTTCTGGGCCTGGCGGGCCCCGGGAGGCAGCTTGGAGCCCTCCTGGATGTCCGCTGTTCCCGGGCCGATGTCGAACACGAGCCAGTAAATAAAGGGCGTGATCGGCGCCGAGGAATCGTCGACGAGGAGCGCGAGGCTCTTCGTCCCTGGCGGCGCGCCTGACCAGTTGAGCGGGGGGTTGATCTTGGCCCCGTGGCACGTATACGGCGCGGCCAGACCACCTTGGAGGAACGCCTCGCTGCTGACCGACATCGGAGCCGGGGCCACGGCCGCGCCCGAGCCTGCCGTGCCGCACCCGGTCATGGTCAGGACCGCGACCGCGACCAGCACGCGGCGGACCAGCGCGCGGCGGACCAGCACGCGGCGGACCAGCACAGCGCGTAGCGGGCGCCGCCGCCCGTCCTGGCCTGATGTCACCCTCGCCTCTTTCCTCCCGACGGTTGATAGTAGAACCTGCTAGGAAGCGTAGGGTGAGGCGACGCGTTGAATGGTCGAGGGGAATCCGCGCCGGCCCACGGATGACCGGAGAGGGCAGATGCCGAACGCGCTGCGTATCGGGCTACTTGGCCCGCTTCAGGTGCAGGACACAGCTGGGCGCGTGGTGGCTATCGGCGGTCGTCAGCTGCGCGTTTTGCTGACCTTGCTGGCGCTGAACGCCGGGCGTGTCGTGCCGACTGGGTCGTTGGCCGAGCAGATCTGGCCGGACGACCCGCCAGGAAATCCCGGTAACGCGCTGCAGACGCTGGTGTCCCGGCTGCGGGCCGAGCTGCGCCACGCCGGGCTCGGCACCGTGATCGAGTCGCATCCGGCCGGATACCGGCTGGCGGTGCGGCCGGACGCGGTCGACGTGACGGCCTTCGAAACGCTGGCCGGCCAGGGACGCCGCGCCCTCGCGGATGGCGATGCCCAAGCCGCCGCACTGGTTCTGCGGGACGCACTGCGCCTGTGGCGGGGACAAGCACTGGCGGACGCGGCCGGATGTGACTTCGCGGACCTAGCGGTGGCGAGGCTGACCGAACTGCGCTCCAGTGTCCTGGCGGACCGTATCGAGGCTGACCTGGCGCTGGGTGAGGGAGCGAGCCTGGTGGGCGAGCTCCGCGACCTGCTCGCCGCCGATCCGCTGGCCGAACGCCCCGCGGCCTGCTCATGCGCGCGCTGTGCGCGGCTGGCCGGCAGGCCGAGGCGCTCACGGTGTACGGGCAGGGCCGCGAGCTGCTTGCGGACCGGCTAGGCGTGGACCCCTCCGCCCACCTCGAGCAGGTTTACCTGCGCATCTTGCGGGGTGAAGAAGGGCTGGCCGCCGTAGCCCAGGCCCCATCCAGGGCCGAACGGCCTGTGCCGCGTGCGCCAAGTCAAGCTGACCGCGGGCCCCGGCGGCACAGCCCGCTGACCAGTTTTGTCGGCCGGGACGACGACTTGTCCGTGGTCCTGACAAACCTCCGCGCCGCCCGCCTGGTCACTCTCACCGGTCCGGGGGGAGTAGGCAAGACGCGGCTGGCGACCGAAGTGTCGGGACAACTGGACGCGCCGGCCTGGTTCGTGCCGCTGGCGCCGGTGACCGATCCGGCGGAGGTGGCGTACGCGGTCCTGGACACGTTCGGTGTCCGCGAGCCCGTGATCGCGCGCCGCGCACCCGAATCGGGGTCAGGCCCGCTGGAACGGCTGTCCGCCGCGCTCGCGGACCGGGACGAGGTGATGATCCTCGACAACTGCGAGCATGTGATCGAGGCGGCCGCCACGCTGGCGGGCCACATCCTGGCGGCCTGCCCGCGGATGAGGATCATGGTCACCAGCAGGCAGCCGCTCCGCATCGACGGCGAGGTCCTTTGCCCGGTACCTCCGCTGCCGGTGCCTCCGGCTGAGCCCGGCCCCTGCCGGGACTACGGGTCGGTCCGCCTGCTCCGGGACCGGGCCGTCGCCGTCCGGCCGGACTTCGAGCTCGATGAGGCCAACGCCCAGGCCGCCGCCCGGATCTGCCGTTCGCTTGACGGGATGCCGCTGGCGATCGAGCTGGCCGCGGTGTGGCTGCGTACGCTGACGCCAGCTCAGCTCGCCGAGCGCCTTGACGACAGGTTCGCGCTGCTCGTCGGGGGCAGCCGGACCGCGCTGCCGCGGCACAGGACGCTCCGGGCGGTGGTCGACTGGAGCTGGGACTTGCTCTCGCCGCCCGAGCAGGTGCTGGCCCGCAGGCTCGCCATTTTCCCCGGCGGGGCGACCCTGGCGGCGGCCGAGCAGGTCTGCGCCGACCGGCTGCTGCCGGCGGCCGCGGCCCTGGCCGACTTCGCGGCGTGGTCACCGGACGCCGCGATGACTCATCCGATCGCGGCGATGGGCGAGCCGATGCTGGCCCTGCTTGACCGCGATCTCGATCGCGCCTTCACCGTCTTCGACCAGCACGCGACCTCGCCGGACCCGTGGCTGCGGGCGGCGGTGCCGCTCATGCGGGGTCAGTTCGGCAGCATGCTCGGCCGGATGGAGTGGGCCGAGTCCCTGTGCCAGGAATCCCTCGCCGCCTTCCGCGTCCTGGACGAGCTGTGGGGCACCGCGGTCGTGCTGGTCCAGCTGGCTGAGTTCGCCGAAATGAGGGCGGACTACGAGACCGCGATCGCGGCCATCGACGAAGCGGCCTCGCTGGCCCGTGAGCTTGGCGCCTGGGGAGACCTGGCTCACATCAGCGGGAAGCACGCCGCGATCCGGCTGCGGACGGGTGACCTCGCCCAGGCCCGGGCCGACCTGCTCCGGGCCGAACACGAGGAATCTGAGCGCGGCGCAGGCCAGTCCGATTCGGCGGCGTGGCTCGGCCTGATCCGGGCCGAACTGGTCCACACGTCGGTCCGGCTGCGCGGGTCAAGCCCGGTCGTAGGCTCGTCCAGGTACAGCAGCCGGGGGTTGCCGACCAGGCTGGCGGCCAAGTCCAGCCGGCGCCGCATCCCGCCCGAGTACGTCTTGGCCGGCCGGGCGGCGGCGTCGGAGAGTTCGAAGCGGGCCAGTAGCTCACGCGCCCGCGCCCTGGCGTCCGGGCGCGGAATGCCGAGCAGGCGGCCGATCATGATGAGGTTGTTGGTGCCGGACAGCCCCTCGTCCACCGATGCGTACTGCCCGGTGAGGCCGATGAGCTGCCGGACCTGGTGGGCGTCGCGCAGCACGTCATAGCCGCGCTACCAGGTCCACGCCGTTCAGCGCCGTGGTCTTGCCGAACCGCTTGACGAGGCCGGTGGCCTCGACAGCGTTCCCCGTTGTCGCGTCATATCGCATGCAGTCATCCTCGGCCATCCCACTGTCAGAACACGCACAACCCCCTGTCAGGGGTGTGACGGCCAATGTGACGTTCCCCGAAGTCCCGGTAACGTCCCCCGGAGTCCCGGTGGCCGCTGTGGTCCCAGCAGTCCCGCCCTCCGCCCGTTCCCGGCCGCCGCACCACGGGCACGGCAGGTGCTGTCACGTCACACGGGGACCGCGCCGGGTCCCGGCGGAGCTGGCCCAGGACCCACGGACCACAGGACGACCTCGATGCGGAAGCCTCCAGTGGCGACACCGCAAGGTCAGCGACGGGGTCAGTCGCGTTGGCGGGCGTTACCGAACATGATCTCGTCCCAGGAAGGGACCGAGGCGCGCTTGTTTCTCGCCGCTTTGCGGACCTGCCGCCGCGCCTGCTCGCTGGCGGGTTCCGGCGCAGCGGCGGGCTCGTCCGCAGCAGGGTCCGACGTCGGCGTCCGGGCCGGCTGAGCTGCCCGGGCTGCTTTGGTCACCTGTGCGGCGATGGCTGCCGGAGTGACCGGCGGAGGGGCTGCCGGGGGCTCGGGGGCCTCGACAGGCACCATAGCTGCCTCATCCGGGCGCTCGGAAGTGGCCGGGGCAGGCTCGGGCGGGGAGGCCGCCGAGTGCCGTCCAGCGGCGGGCAAACCGTCAGCGGCGGGTGGGCGGGGATCCTTGGCGTCAGTCGCCGCGTCAGGCGCCGCGTCAGGCGCCGCGTCAGGCGACGGCACGGTCGGAGACTCGGAGACTGACGGCCGTGACGGGGTGCCTGGCCGCTCGTGCCTGGGACGGCTACCTGGCGCACCATGCCCTGGGGCACCGTGCCCTGGGGCGCCGTGGCCCGGACCGGACGGACCGAACCCGGAGGTACCAGTCCCGGACTGGCCGAACCCGGATGCCGTGCTGAGCCTGGGCGCTAGCTGGGTGACCGTGGCCTCGCCCGGTGGCGACGCGGCGGGCTGCGGCAGCTCACCGCCGGGCAGGGACATCCGGGCGGCGTTGTCGTCGGCAGGCAGCGCATGCCTGCGGCGCGGATCGAAGACCCACTCGGCGCCGTGCAGGCGGCCTGCGGAGATGAAGCTAAGCTCTACCAGCCAGCTTCCGTCGCCGCGCTTCTTCGCATCCCACTGAGCGTCTTCCGGATCAGAGCCGAACGCCTTCAGCCGCTCGGCAACGATCTCACCAAGCTGGGGACCGGGGGTGGAAGGGGTGTCCCCCTGGCGTCTCACCGAAGCCTTCTGGGCCTGGTCCGCCACGTAGGCACGCTCGGCCAGGACCGGACCCTCGAACCAGCGCACGCGCTCGACCGCGATGCCGGCCGCGTCCGCAATCTCCTCCACTGTTTCCCCGGCCCGGATTCGTGCCTGGATCTCCTTGGGTCGCAACGGGCTCTCCACTTCGATCTCGTACTGCACGAGCCGGGAAGTCTGGCCGAGGGCAACCGCCCTGAGCCGCTCGTCTATCGGCAACGTGAAGCGTGCGCTACGCCCCGGCACCGCTAGGACAGCGTAACGGCCGTCCTCGCTCACCGCGACGAAGCGCAGTTCCTGCATCGTCGTCCCTTCCGCTCCGGCTAGTCCGCGTGCCGGTCGTGCCGCTACTGAGCGCCGTGCTCGCCGCGCTTCCCGGCGTACTCTAGCCCAGCGGCCCACCCGAAGGCCGGGAACCACTTCACCTCATGAGAGTCTGTCGGGTCCAGAACGCCAAGGCCAGCACCTCGCCCGGCATGTCCGGAGTTAATCCAGGTATCGGGTCGCCAAGATGTTCTCTCACAGAAGCATCTTGGCCCTGAACCTAGGGAACCCGGACAACTCGGGACGTGGATACGCTGAAGTGACGCAGGCGTTCCAGGAAGGCGGGCCCGGTGCAGATCGCTGAGGGAAACCTAGCTCAGGGGAGCACGGCTCAGGAGCAGGTTGGCCCGGAGATGGCCGACATCGTCTCCCGGCTGCGGCGAGCCATGCGCCGCGCCGCCCGTGCGGCCGACCCGGCTCTTGGCCTGTCCGTGGCGCAACTCGAGCTGCTTTCCTGCATGGCCGAACATCCCGGCGTCCGGCCGAGCCAGCTAGCCCGGATGCTGCGGTTGGCTCCCAGCTCGGTGGCGACCCTGCTCAACGGGCTGCAGTCGGCCGGCTGCGTGGTGAGGACGCCAGGAGGCGAGCACGGCAGCGCGGGCGACCGGCGCACCGTCAGCCTGCACCTGTCGGATGACGGCGCCGCGGCGGTCACGCGCTGGCACCGGGTGAACGAGGAGATCATTCAGGCCGCGCTGGCCTCGCTGCCGCCCCGCGACCGGGCCACCCTGCGCGATGCCGCTCCGGCGCTGCGCGACCTCACCATCTCCATCGACGCCCTCGCCGATTAGGTGAGGGGCTGGGCCGCGGGCTCGTTATCCCGCTCGGCGTCACCCGACTCCGGGCTCACCCGGCTGAGCTTGGCCGGCCACCAGTTCCACCGGCCGAGCAGGACCACCGTGCAGGGCACCAGGATGGTGCGGACGATGAAGGTATCCATCAGGATGCCGAGCGCCAGGCCGACGCCGACATCGCGGATCTGGCTGCCACCCGACCCGCGCCCGCCCACCAGCGCGAACACAGAGAACGTCCCGGCTAGCACCAGCCCGGCCGAGGTCACCGTGGTGCCGGTGGCACCCACTGCCCGGCTGACCGCTTCGCGCAGCGGAAGGTGGTGAGCCTCCTCCCGGATCCGGCTCATCACCAGGATGTTGTAGTCCTCTCCGAGCGCGAGCAGGAAGATGAACATCAGGAACGGGAGGATGAAGGTCAGGCCGCCGCTGCCGCCGAGCTTGATGAAGATGACGACGGACAGCCCGAGGGCGGCGGCGAAGGACAGGCCGACCGAGGCGATCAGGTAGAGCGGCGCGATCAGCGAGCGCATGACCAGGCAGAGCAGCAGGCCGATGACGACGATGGCCACCGGGAAGACGCGCAGCAGGTCGCTGTCCGAGATCGCGCTGATGTCGTAGAAGGCGGGCGCTTCGCCGCCGACACCGTACTGGCTGGCCCCCAGGGTCTTCGCGACGGCGGCGGCCTCGGCGCGGATGGACGGCACGGCGTTCATCGCGTTGGTGGTCGACGGATCGCCTGCCTTCAGGCCGGTCTCGAACTGGATCGTCTTGCCGTCCGGGCTGATGTACTGCGCGGTGGCCCGGTAGACCTCATACCCGGCCAGCGGGATGCTGCTGTGGCCGGCCGGAACGGGAGGCAGGGCCGCCGAGTTCCCCAGCATCGTGTGCAGCGCCTGGTACTGAGCCGGCGTCAGCGTGACCCCCGCCGGGTTCAGCGGGCCGGTGACACCGGTGAACAGCCCGCTCGCGGTGAGCTGGCTGGTCGCGGTGACCACCGGGCCGGTGTCGCTCCACACCGGCTGGGACAGCTTGTAGACCAGGTTGGTCGGATTGGCCGAACTGGCCGGGAAGTGCTTGTTGAGCAGGGTGGTGCCCGCCGCGGAGTCGGTGCCGGCCGGCGCGTTTATCGACCCGCCGAACCCGCCCGGCTGGTAGGCGGTCACCGCCACCGCGAGCGCGCCGAACACGACCACGCCGATGGTGAGCGGTACGGCCGGCTTGCGGACGATCCGTGTCGCGATCCGTCCCCACAGGCCGGCCTTGCCGGTACCCGCGCGGGTCTTGCTCGGCCAGAACGCCGCCCGGCCGAACACCGCGAGCAGCGCGGGCAGCAGGGTGAGACCGGCCAGCAGCATGGTGCCGATGCCGATGGCCAGCGGGATGCCGAGCTGGGAGTAGATCTGGAAGGTGGCCACGAGTAGGGACAGCAGGGCGGCGATCACGGTGGCGGCCGAGAAGGTGATGGTCTCACCCACCCGGATCAGCGCCGCGCGTACCGCGTCCTTGGGGTCAGATCCGGTCCGCAGCTCCTCACGGACCCGGAACACCAGGAACAGTCCGTAGTCGGTGCCGGCGCCGAGGACCAGCACGATGAGCAGCAGCTGAGCCAGCTGGGAGACCTTCAGGCCGGCGTGCGCGGCCTCGCCGACCAGCGGCCCGGAGATGGCCACGGCGAGGAACGCGGGAATCAGCGTGATCAGCGGGGCCAGCAGCGACCGGAAGATCAGCAACAGCAACACCAGGATGAACACCACGGACAGGAGTTCCACCTGGTTTCCCGTGCTGCCGGACTTCGTCTGCTGGTCCACGTTGATGGCGATGTCGCCGGCCAGGTGGACCTGCAGCCCGGCCGGGGGCGCGGCCTGGCTGATCTGCTTGCGCAGGTCGTCGACCAGGGTGGTCTGCCCGGCCGCGTCGCCGCCGCCCACGTTGGACAAGACCTGCAGCTGCTCCGCCTGCTGATCCGCCGACCGGCCGATATCGCGCACCGAGACCACCTTCGGCACCGAACGCAGGCTGTGCTGCAGGCTGGCCAGCCAGGTCTCGTCCGCGGCGGTGAGAGTGCCCTGGCTAGTCGCCGCGACCACCGGCACCGGAATCAGGTTCGTGGACCCGAACGGCGCCGCGAGCTGCGCCGCCTGTTCACTGGGCGCGCTGGCGGGCAGGAAGGCACTGTTGTTGCCCTGGGTGACGCTGTTCAGCGACGGCAGGAAGCGCGGCACGGCGAACGCCGCGATCAGCCAGACCGCGATAACGACCCAGCGGAATTTGACGGCGAACGCGCCGATTCCCCCGAAGATGGCGTGGATGCGCACCGCGTTAGCCTACCGTGCCCGCCGTGCCGGGCCGAAAGGGACTATCCCGATCGGATCAGGCCCTGGCCGGTAGGGTTCCTGGGCATGACCGTGATCAGCGTGGTTATCCCGGTCCACGGGGTCGAGGACTACCTGGATCGCTGCCTGGACTCGGTGCTCGGCGAGCCGGCCGTGGCCGGCCTGGAGGTCATCGCCGTCGACGACGCTTCTGAAGACCGTTGCGGCGCGATCCTGGCGGCCCGGCAAGATCCCCGGCTGCGGGTGATCACCGCCCCGGCCAGGCTAGGTCCCGGGCCCGCGCGGGACCTCGGCGCGAAGGAGGCGACGGGGGAGTACGTCTGGTTCGTCGACGGGGATGACGAACTAGCCGAAGGCGCCCTGCCAGCCGTGACCGAAGCGCTGACCCGGCTGCGGCCCGACGTGCTGATCGTCGACTTCGAGAGCCTTTATCCCGACGGCACCACCAGCCCGAGTGGTGGCGCGCCCTACCTGGGGCCGGCCGTCACCACGCTCGCGGATCATCCCGCGCTGATCCACCTGACCATGACGGCCTGGAGCAAGGTCTTCCGCCGGGATTTCCTGTCCGGCCTGGGCATCTCGTTCGCCGGTCCGGCTCCGCACGAGGACGTGCCGGTGACCGCCACGGCGCTGCTCGTCGCGGCCAGGATCGGCGTGCTCAACCGCGTCTGCTACCGCTACCGGCGCGCGCGGCCCGGGTCATTCCTGGCCGCTGTGAGCGCGGGTAACTTCAATATCTTCGGCGCTTACCAGCAGATCTTCAATCTTTTGGCCGAACGGTCCGTGGTGTCACCCGCACCCACCCCGCTCGTCCGCGCGGCGATTTTCGAACGGGCGATCTGGCACTACACCACGCTCTTGCCGCTGGTGCCCAGGCGCCGCCGACGGGAGTTCTTCGACCGGATGTCCGCCGACTTCCGGAGCTGGCGTCCGGCGGAGTTCCGGTTTCCGCCCGGCTGGCGCGGCGTCAAGTTCCGGCTGGTGGCCCGCGACGCCTACCGGACGTACTGCTTGCTTGATCCGCTGAACCGTTTGCGTGTCGCGCTGCGGCCTTCGCCGTAAGCTTCCATCTGGGCACCAGTAAGGGGACCATCTGGGCACCAGTAAGGGGATGAGAGAAATGCGCCACCTGGTGGGTGTCATGCTGGCCGTCGTCATGGCCGCCGTACTGTTCTTCGTAACCACGTGGGGCTACCTGAAGCTAGGCGGTGCCCGAACCGGTGCGTCCCTGTGGCATGACCGGGCCGCGGTTGAGGGGTTCGCCGCGCTCGCCGCCACCGGGCTGGTGGCCGGAATACTGATCGCCGCGCCGCGGATCTCCCCGCTAGCCGCCGGACTGCCCGGGCTGGTCCTGCTCGCCTGGACCGGCCTGTACCTGTCGAGCGCGCCGCGCGCGATCCGGTACATCCCGCTGAAGACACATCCCTACGGCACCGGCTTCGAGGACCTGCTTTTCGACGGTGTGCTCGCGCTGGCCGGCCTGGCGATGATCATCCCGCTGTTCGTACCGTCCCGCTGGCGGCGCAGGTACGTCGCGCCAAGCGCCCCGGTGACCGCCGAGAGCGAGACGACCTCGTACCCAGACGCCCAGGCGACGCAGACCATGGCAGGCGGCAGCGTTTTCGGCTCCGACTGGCCCGCCAGCGCCACCAGGCCGCAGCCGCAGATCGGCCCCAAGTCGCAAGCGCCCTGGGGCCCCGCCGAATACAGCTAACGAGCCAGCCGTCGCCCTGGCCCCAACCGGGCGATGCGCGTCTTTGCGGATCGCCCGGGGGCGGGGGGGTCAGGCCGAGTGGAACTGCTCGGTTTCTGTGGAGCCGGACAGGGCCACCGTCTCGGCGTTCGGGGAAATCGCGGAGGTCACCCGGTCGAAGTAGCCGGTGCCGACCTCCCGCTGGTGGCGGGTGGCGGTGTAGCCGGACTTCTCCGCGGCGAATTCCGCTTCCTGCAGCCTGACGTAGGCGGGCATGCCCTCCGCGGCGAAGCCGCTGGCCAGGTCGAACATGGAGTGGTTGAGGGCATGGAAGCCGGCCAGCGTGATGAACTGGAACCGGTAACCCATCGCGGCGAGTTCCTTGCTGAACTTCGCGATGGTGGAGTCGTCCAGGTGCGCCCGCCAGTTGAACGAGGGCGAGCAGTTGAAGGCGAGCATCTGATCCGGATAGACGCTCTTGATCCCCTCGGCGAACTCGCGGGCCACGTCGAGGTCGGGCTTGGAGGTCTCCATCCAGAGCAGGTCGGAGTACGGTGCGTAGGCCAGGCCCCTGGCGATGCACGGCTCGATCCCGTTCCGCACGTGGTAGAAACCCTCCGCGGACCGGGTGCCTGTGACGAACGGCTGGTCGCGCTCGTCCACGTCCGAGGTGATCAGCGTGGCCGCCTGCGCATCGGTGCGCGCGATCACCACCGTCGGCACGTCACACACGTCGGCGGCGAGCCGGGCTGCGTTCAGCGTGCGGATGTGCTGGCCGGTCGGGATGAGGACCTTCCCGCCGAGGTGGCCGCACTTCTTCTCCGAAGCCAGCTGGTCTTCCCAGTGCACGCCGGCGGCGCCGGCCGCGATCATGGACTTCATCAGCTCGAAAGCGTTGAGCACGCCGCCGAACCCCGCTTCGGCGTCGGCCACGATGGGCGCGAGCCAGTAGGGAGCGCCCTCCTGCCCTGGCAACGCTGCCACGTCACCGTCGGCGGATTCGGACCAGGTGATCTGGTCGGCGCGCTGCAGCGCGTTGTTGATCCGGCGGACCACCTGGGGCACCGAGTTGACTGGGTACAGGCTCTGGTCCGGGTAGGTCTGCCCGGCCAGGTTCGCGTCCGCCGCCACCTGCCAGCCAGACAGGTAGATAGCCTTGAGTCCGGCCCTGATCTGCTGGACCGCCTGGTTGCCTGTCAGCGCTCCCAGCGCCGTGACGGCATCTTCCTCGGCGAGCAGCTTGCGCAGGCGCTCGGCACCGTGCCGGGCGAGCGTGTACTCCTCTTGGATCGAGCCACGAAGGCGCACCACGTCTTCGGCGGTGTAGGTCCGCTTGGTGTCCTTCCAGCGCGGGTCGGTCTGCCATGCGTCACTTAGCTTGGCCGCCTGCTGGCTGATTCTCTCCACTGTGGTGCCTTCCTCGGGTGTGCCGGTCCGCGGGTCCTGGGGTACCGGAAGTCTGGTCCTAGGACCAGGGTGTATAGACAGGTTGCTAATTACCTAGAGACCAAAGTCCCGAAAATCTTCAATTCTTGACAGATTGAGAAGATACAATGACTTTCACTATGAAAGATCTTCAAAAATTGGTCCAGTCCGATGGTATAGACCTTCCTACATTCGGCCAGCGGCTCCGCCATCTGCGCCGGGCTCAAGGCCTGACCCTGAGCGAGCTCGGCGAGCGGGTGGGCCGGGCGCCCTCGGCCCTGTCGCTTTTTGAGAACGGCCGCAGGGAACCGAAGCTGTCGCTGATCGAACAGCTGGCCACGGCGCTGTCGGTGCCGGTGACCGAACTGCTGAGCCGTCAGCCGCCGAGCCGCCGGGCCCAGCTCGAGATCGCGGTGGCCGACGCGCAGCAGGATCCGTCCTACCGGCGCCTTGGCCTGCCGCCGCTGAAGGTCGGTACCCGGGTCCCGACCGACGTGCTCGAGCACCTGGTTGCGGTGGCGACGGAACTGCGCGCCCAGCGGTCCAAGCCAACCGCCACCCCGGAGGAAGCCCGGGTGGCGAACGCGGCGCTGCGGGAGGCGATGCGCGAGCGGGGCAACTACTTCGACGTCATCGAGCGCGAGGCGGCCAGCGCTCTGCAGGCAGGTGGCTACGCGGGCGGCGCGCTCTCCCAGGGCATGCTGGTCTCGGTGGTCAGCCATCACGGCTTCGCCATCCGTTACGTCCAGGACTTGCCGCGGTCGGTGCGGTCGCTGACTGACCTGCGGAACCGGCGCATCTACGTTAAGCAGGAGCCGGTCGGCGCGCACTCCCCGCGGGCGATCGTGCTGCAGGCCCTCGGACATTTCCGGCTCGATCACCAGGTGCCGCGTGACTTCGCCGACTTCCTGCGGCAGCGGGTCGAGGCGAACTACTTCGCCGCCGCGGTGCTGATGCCGGAACCAGCGACGGTGCCTGTGCTGGCCGGCGCGAAGCAGTCACGTGACCTCGCGGTCGAGGACCTGGTGGACCTGTTCTCCGTGTCCTACGAGATGGCCGCGCACCGGTTCACCAACCTCGCCACCCACCACCTGGACCTGCCCTGTCATTTCGTGAAGAACGACGCAAGCGGCATCATCTACAAGGCGTACGAGAACGACGGGGTGGTGTTCCCCGCCGACCCGTCCGGGGCGATCGAAGGACAGCGGCTATGCCGCCAGTGGTCCGGCCGGCAGGTGTTCGGGGCGGCTGACCGCTATTCCCCGTACTGCCAGTACTCCGACACCCCGTCGGGCACCTACTTCTGCGTGGCCCAGGTAGATCCGCGAGCTGAGCTCGGGTTCGCGATCACGCTCGGCGTGCCGTACGAGCACTCCCGCTGGTTCCGCGGCCGTGAGGCGACCACCAGGACGCGCTCGGCCTGCCCGGACGGTGAGTGCTGCAGCCGTCCGCCCGTCGCGCTGGCCGAACGGTGGGAGGGTCAGGCCTGGCCATCAGCCCGGGCGCACTCGCACATCCTGTCCGCCCTGCCGGCCGGAAGCTTCCCCGGCGTCGATGACGCCGACATCTACGAGTTCCTGGACCGCCAGGCCCATAGCTAGCGATCGGGGCCAGCGGCCTAGGCGGATGATTCCCGGATGTCACTACGGGCTTCGTCCGCGATCTGGTGAATCTTCTGTTCGGTCTCCACGAGCGTGGCCTCGGCCTTCGCGGTCCGCTCAGCGGCCTTGCGCTCGCGCAGGGTCGGTTTCGCGTGGGTGCGCGCGGCCGGCTTCGATCTCCGGAACAGACCCATGAGTTCGTCCTCTCCTTCACACTGCCAAACGGCAGACACACGCGTGTTACCCACCTGCGGGCCGTCCATGTCAGTAGCTGGGTGTGATCCGTGAACTCTACGAGTCCTTGGGCTCACCCGGCGGGCCGGATATGCCGCAGCTGACGTAGTAGCCGAGCCCGGGTACCCGGTAGATCAGGCCCTCGTCGGCCAGGACGCGCATGGCCTTGCCTGCCGTCTGGCGGGAGTGACCCTGCTCACGGCGCAACGCCGCGATCGAGGGAAGCCGGCCGCCAGGAGCCAGCTTCCCGTCGGTGATCTGCTCGCGAAGGAGCGCGGCCAGCCGCATGTAGGCTCGCGGATCTGGCTGCCCGGGTGCCGTCATGCCACGAATAGTACACGAAGAGTGTCGAAAGTAGTCGACTATGCTAAGGGAGGCGACAAATGCACGTTTGACTTTGTATGGTGGCACCTTTCCCTGCCGGGACGATGATGTTACTCTTCAGTAACTTAACCGGTGGAGGGCAGTATGAGCGATGCGGACCAGGGCGGGGCGGTGTTCTCCCTCGATCTCGGAGACGATGTGGTCCAGATGCGGGACTGGCTGCATGAGTTCGCCGCATCGGTGATCCGCCCGGCCGCGGCGGAGTGGGACGAGCGCGAGGAAACGCCGTGGCCGGTGCTCGAGGAAGCGGCCAAGGTCGGGCTGTACTCGCTGGACTTCTACGCCCAGCAGTACTTCGAGGAATCCGGGCTCGGCATCCCGGTCGCGTTCGAGGAACTGTTCTGGGGGGACGCGGGCATCGGGCTTGCCCTGGTGGGCAGCTCGCTCGCCGCCGTCGCGGTGGTGGCCAACGGTACGCCCGAGCAGATCGGAGAATGGTGCCCGCAGATGTTCGGCGGGCCGGGGGACGTCAAGCTAGGCGCGTTCTGCTCCTCCGAGCCGGAGGCGGGCAGTGACGTCGGGGCGATCAGGACCCGTGCGGTCTACGACGTGGCGGCGGACGAATGGGTGCTGAACGGGGTGAAGACCTGGGCCACCAACGGCGGCATCGCCAACGTGCACGTGGTCGTCGCCTCGGTGGACCCGTCGCTCGGATCGCGTGGCCAGGCGAGCTTTATCGTGCCGCCCGGCACGGCCGGCCTTTCCATGGGGCAGAAGTTCCGTAAGCACGGCATCAGGGCCTCGCACACCGCCGAGGTCGTGCTGTCCGATGTCCGGGTGCCAGGCCGGTGCGTGGTCGGCGGCCGGGACCGGCTCGAGGAGCGGCTGGCGCGAGTCCGGGAGGGCAGTCGCGGCGGCGAGCAGGCCGCGATGAAGACGTTCGAGGCGTCCCGGCCCGGCGTGGCCGCCATGGCGGTGGGGGTGGCGCGGGCCGCGGTCGAGTACGCGACGGAGTACTCGCGCACCCGGGTCCAGTTCGGCCGGCCCATCGGGCAGAACCAGGCCGTGGCGTTTACGCTCGCGGACATGCGGGCCTCGGTCGACGCCGCTCGCCTGCTGACCTGGCGCGCGGCCTGGATGGCCCGGCAGGGCAAGCCGTTCACCTGCGCGGAGGGATCGATGTCCAAGCTGGTCGCGGGGGAGACCGCGGTCCGGGTCACCGAGCAGGCCATCCAGATCCTCGGCGGGAACGGCTACACCCGGGACTACCCGGTGGAGCGCTGGCACCGGGACGCGAAGATCTTCACCATCTTCGAGGGGACGTCGGAGATCCAGCGGATGATCATCGGGCGGGCCGTGACTGGACTGGACGTTCGGTAGCCCTGACCTGCGGATATAGATATTGTGTACCCGGGAGGCGGCTCGCCCGGCTCGGGAGTGGGTCGTCCTATCTTGTGTCCCCATTGTCTGAAACGTGCCGGTTATTTCCCGTCGTTTCCGGACCGCGTGCTGAATCCGTGCTGATACCTGAACCCTATGGTCTAGACCAATCGTAAGATTGGTCTAGACCAATTGCTTTAATGCGGACCGCGGGCGGTGATCGCCGCGGTGGCCGTGGCGAGGACGGCGAGCAGCAGCGGCCCGCGCAGGACCTGGAGCCAGAGGGCGAGCGGGTAGTCGCCGAACGGCGTCGGTACCAGCGGTCCGTTGTAGTCGAGCGGCGGCCGGGTGGCTGTCCGGTAGGCCGCTGCGGTGAGCCCGGCCGTGATCAGGGCGGCTAGCACGATCCCGCCGCCCAGGCCCGGCGCGACGATCGCCGCCCAGGTGGCCGTGGCAAGCAGGCACGCGGCGAGCGAGGCGAGAGACAGCCAGCGGTCACGGGGGGCGAACTGCGCGCGCAGTCCCGGGTTCGCCGCCAGCTGCCGGAGCGTCCCCGCGACCGGCAGGACCAGGCAGTAGCCGGCGATCACCGCGACCGCGGCGAGGGCGGGGCCGTGCAGCACCGGCCGGCAGCCCCACCAGACGACCGCCGCCGCCGCGGCACGCACGGCGAGGTAGGGGCGGCGGCGCAGCCGCGCCCACTCCGACCGCGCGACCGCGCCGGCGAACCCAGCTCCCATCCGCGTCGGCCGCACCCGTACGACCTGCCGGGCGCGCTGGTCGGCGAGGAACTCGGTCAGCATGAAGACGTCCATGGAAGCGGCTGCCACATGGCCAGCCGTCCACAGTCCCCGGCCTCGGCGCAGCACGCTGACGTCGATCTGGTCCAGCGCCCGGTAGCCCAGCACGCAGCAGGCGACCGCGATCACCGCCAGCACGGCCAGCATGATCACCGCCGAGTCAGGCGGCGCGTGCAGCACGGAGTTGAGGCCCGCCCGTCCGACGCCGGTGGCGAGCGAGCCGAACGCAAGAACGCCCGCCGCGCGCATCGCCTGGCCGACGGCCTGCCCGGCGTGGCCGGCGATCTCCCAGGCTTGGCCGCAGACCGCGCCGCCGGCCAAGGCGAACGCGGCGAGCGCCGCTGCCGCCACGACAGGCAGCACAGGCACTGAACCGGTGTACGCGACCAGGGCGGCGAGGACGCACACCAGCACGGCGGTCGCTGCGAGGAGCACGAGATAGCGTCGGCGCAGCAGGTCCCGGCGCCGCACCGGCGCGGACAGCAGCCAGAACCAGAACGCTGAGCTGGCCGTGACCGGCCCCGCCGAGCGCAGCAGCTGCGCCAGGCCCCCCAGGAGCAGCAGCGCCGCCACGGCGAACAGGTGCCCCGGCGCGCCAGGGACCGCCCAGCCCGCTTCGGTGAGCAGACGGCCCAGCGGGCGGACCGCGCCGATGGCGAGCGCGACACCGACCGCCGCGGGCACCGCCCACGGGGCGATATCCATCAGCAGGCCGCGCCTGGTGCGGCGGGGCCGTGAGCCTGCGCGCAGCCGCCGCAGCGGCACGCGGGCGGGAACCGCGACCAGCCCGGGGCCGGTCACGACGCCGCGCCCAGGTCGAGGACCCGGTCCGCGACGGCCTTCACCAGGCTGCGGTCGTGGCTGGCGAACAGCACGCCGTGGCCCGCCTGTTTCTCGGCGAGCAGCCTGCCCGTCAGCCAGCGGCGGCCGCCGGAGTCGAGGCGCTGCTCCGGCTCGTCGAGCAGCACCAGCAGCCGGGGCCGGGCGAAACACGTCGCCAGCGCCAGCCGCCGCCGCTGCCCGCTGGACAGCCCGGCGGGCAGCTGGTCCGCCGCGCCCGCGAGGCCGGACTCGCCGAGCAGGCTGGCGGCGTGCTCGTCCGGCGCGGCGTCGCCGTGCGCGGACATCAGCAGCGCCAGGTGCTCCGCGACGGCGAGGTCGGCGAAGAAATCCACGTCGTCGAGCACCGCCGCGACGCTCCGCCGCGTCTGCGGGTCGCGTTCCCGTATCGGCCGCCCGCACAGCCGGATGGACCCCGCCGAGGGCCGGTCCATCCCGGCGACGCACCGCAGCAGCGTGCTCTTGCCCGAGCCATTGGGGCCGACCACCGCGACCGCCTCACCCGGGCCGACCTCCGCATCAACGCCGCAGAGGACATCGACCTCGCCGAACGAGCGGCGCAGCCCCGTGACCGCAAGGAGCGGCAACGTCCGTTCGGACGATGGAGGGGTCTGCACGGCAATCAGCCTAGACCGTCCACAGCGCAGGATCATTACTCTCGTCCCCGCCGCCGAAGGCGGCCGCGGGGACGACAGCAGCACGATCAGGCTGGCGACTACCCCCGTCGGCGACACGCCCGGCCCGCGAGGCTGGACCGCCCTCATCGTCGGCGGCTTCGCCGGGTTCCTGCTCGTCGCCGTCTACGGCATCGCGCTGCTGATGTCCGGACGGGTCCCCAGGAAGCATCAGATCCATAGTCGCCTGGCACTTACATTCGTAGTTCGCAGAACGACTGCGGGTGTCACTCCGCAGTGGCCGCGTGGCGGAAGCCATCAGGCGGCGCGGCGGTGGACCAGCCAGACGGTCGTGGCGATGAGCAACGCTGACGACGCGAGCAGCCAGCCGCCCTCGATCAGCTGGAAGGGCCAGAACCGGCTGGCAGGCTGGTAGCTGGTCCACATCGTGTAGCCGGCCTTGGCCAGGCACTGGGGGACTGTCTCGGTCGTACCGCCGCCGCCCTTGACGACGGCTCCCGATGTATCGGACGAGCAGTACTGGAACAGGTTGGCGGTGGGCGGGCCGGAGAAGGCGAACCGGCCGTCCTTGGTCCACCACTGGCCGATGATCCAGCCGGTGCCTGGGGGGGTGAGGCTGTGGGTGGTCAGCGGCGTCAGGTAGTGCTCGCGCAGTACTGCGCCGGTCGCGATGGCGAGCGGCGCGTAGATGGCGAAGGTGGCGACGATCGCGGGGACGACCCGGCGGATGAGCATCCCGGCCAGGGCGGCGATCGTGAAGGCGGCCAGCGTCCAGGCGGGGAACGTGACCTCGCGCAGGGCGAACAGGGTATCGAGCGGGGTGCTCTGGTAGAGGCCCGCCGCCTGGTCGCCGGTGCTGAACAACGGCTGGTAATACCAGGACACGACCGCGCCGAACGCGGCTGTCGCGGCGGCCAGCATGCCCCCGAGTAGCACCAGCTTGGCTAGTGCCCAGCGCCACCGGCCGAATCCCTGCGTCCAGGCGTACCGGAAGGTGCCGGACTCCAGCTCCCTGGCCAGCACCGGCGCCCCGACGAACGCCCCGATCAGCGCGGGTAGCAGCTGCAGCAAAACGCCGCCCGGGCCCTTATTCGACATGAAGCGGCTACTGGCGCTGGTGCTGAACGTGTTGCTGATCAGGTTCTGGCAGACGGCTGAGCTTGCCGGGTGGCAGGCGAGAGCGGCGGTGTAGGTGTTGTGCAGCGATGTGCCATTGATCCACAGCCATACTGCCAGCAGGCCGAGCACCGCGGCCACGCCGGCCGTCGCGCCGCGATGCTGACGCCAGGTGATCCCGATCATCCGCCGCCACGGCACCGGCCGCGGAGCGGCGTCTGGCCGGGCGGGCAGGGTCGCGGTCATCGCGTCACCTCCGGGGTGCTCTCGCGCAGGTAGGCCATGGCGAGGTCCTCCATGCTGGCCTGGCCGTGGCTGGCGAGCAGGCTGGTGACCTCTCCGGTGAGTCGCACCCGGCCGCGTGCCAGCAGGATGAGGTAGCTGGCGACCCGTTCGAGTTCGGTGAGCACATGCGAGGACAGCAGCACCGACACGCCCTCGGTGGTCGCGGCGGCCAGGACGGTGGCCATGAAGTCGTGCCTGGCGACCGGGTCGAGCGCCGCCACCGGCTCGTCGAGTACCAGCAGCCGTGGCCGACGGGCCAGGGCCAGGGTGAGCGCGAGCTGGGCCTGCTGGCCGCCGGACAGCTTGCCCGTCTTGCGCTTGAGCGGGATGCCGAGCTCGTCGAGCCGGGCCATGGCATAGGGCTGGTCGAAGCGGCGGTTGAGTCCGCGGGTCACGTAGATCATGTTCGCGACCGACAGGGTCGTGTACAGCGGGGTGTCCTGGGCGACGAACGCGATCCCGTCAAGCGCGGCCGGCGATCCCGCCCGGGTGCCGCCCAGCACGGTGACCGCGCCCGCCGACGGCGCTGACAGGCCCACCGCCAGGTTCAGCAGGGTGGTCTTGCCGGCTCCGTTCGGCCCGACCAGGGCCGTCACGCGCCCGGCGGGTACCTCCAGCGTGCAGTCGCGCAGCGCCCAGGTCCGGCCGTAGCGCTTGCCCAGGCCGCTGGCCTCGACAACGTTCATCGGTCTCCTCTCGTGGTGTGTACGCCGCCCACTGTCCCTTGATGCCGGGCCGTTTGTCTGCGCTCGCGGGATCGAACCGGTTCAATCGCGAGATTGAATCCAGGTCACCGCACGGATGATGCGCAGGGCCTGGCCAGCGGATACCGTCGGTGGCATGCGGGCAGGCGAGAGGTTGACGGGTGGTGACCCGGGAGCCATCGTCGATGCCGGAATAGGGATCGCCGCGGCTGTACTGATCGCCGTCGCCGCGTGGGGCTCCCCCCGGCTGATCGGCAGTGAGGCGATCGACGGGCCTTCGTGGCTGCTGGGGCTGCTGCCCGTGCTCGTGGGCGTGCCGCTGGTGCTGCGCCGCCGCGCGCCGCTGCTGATGTGGCTGGCGATCTGGGCGAGCATAGCGCTGCTGTCCCTGCTGGCGGTCAACTCGCTGGAGGGCCTGGCGTGGGTCTTTGTGCTGTTCAGCGCCGCCTTTGCACTGGGCGCGCACGCCAGCCTGCGCCGCGCGATCGCTGGGCTGGTCCTCGCCGCTCCGGTCGTGGTCGCGATCAGTCACCGGGGTGCGCTGGGGCTGGGCTTGTCGCAAGACGGCGCGCCGGCCGTGGTCTCGTCGTCGCTGCAGCTGATGGCGTTCTGGCTGGCCGGCGTGTTCGTCCACGTCCGCAGGCGGGCCGCCTGGCTGGCCGCGCGGAGCGCCGCCTCGCAGCGCCAGGCCGAGCAGGCCGCGGCGGCTGAGCGGGCACGGATCGCCAGGGAGCTGCACGACATCGTCGCCCATCACCTCAGCGTGGTCGTGCTGCAGGCGGCCGGTGCCCAGGTGTCGGGAAAGCCGGCCGGCCCGACCCTGCGGAAGATCGAGAACAGCGCCCGGCAGGCACTGGACGAGACCAGCCGCCTGCTGAACGTCCTGCGCGACCCGGACGAGGAAGCCGGGCTCGCCCCGCAGCCGGGCACTGGCGACCTGGACGCGCTGGCCGCCAGCGTCCGGGCGGCCGGCCTGCCGGTGGACCTGGTCATCGACGGCGATCTCGCCGCGCTGCCCGCGCTCGTGGACGTGTCGGTGTACCGGATCGTGCAGGAGGCGCTGACCAATGCCCTCAAGCACGCCGGCGCGGCCCGTGCCGAGGTGACGATCGGATGCGAGGCCGGCGCGCTCACGATCGAGGTCGGTGACAACGGAACCGGGCAGCCAGGTAACGGGTCACCGGGCGGCGGGCACGGGCTGGCCGGGATGCGCGAGCGGGCCGCCGTACTCGGCGGTGAGCTGGCCGCCGGGCCGCAGCCCGGCGGCGGGTTTGCCGTGCGCGCCCGGCTGCCGCTCGGCGGCGCAGTGCCGCCTGGCGAGCCGTCGTGATCAGCGTCCTGATCGCCGACGACCAGGATCTCGTCCGTGAGGGCCTGCGTATGCTGCTGGAAGCCGAGCCGGACCTTGCCGTTGCGGGGGAGGCCGCCGACGGCAGCGAGGCACTGGCTCAGGCCCGGCTCCTGGACCCCGACGTGATCTTGATGGACATCCGCATGCCCGGCATGAACGGCATCGAGGCGACCACCCGGCTCGTGCAGGCCGGGTCCCGGGCCCGGATCCTGATGCTGACCACCTTCAACCTGGACGAGTACGTCTACCACGCCCTGAAGGCAGGCGCGAGCGGCTTCCTGCTCAAGCACGCCAGCCGTGACCAGCTGACCGGCGGCGTCCGCACGGTAGCAGCCGGCGAGACCATCCTCGCCCCGGCCATCACCCGGCGGCTGATCGAGGACTTCTGCAACGGCCCCGTCCCCGGCACCCCAGTCGCTGGTGCTGCCGGTGGCCTCAGCGAACGGGAACTCGGCGTCGTGCGGCTCGTGGCCCAGGGACTGTCGAACGCCGAGATCGCCGCCACGCTCTACCTCAGCGAGGCCACCGTCAAGAGCCACATCGTCCGCATCCTCGCCAAGCTCGGCCTGCGGGACCGGGTGCAGGTCGCCGTCTACGCATACGAACACGGCATCGTCCGGCCAGGCCACCGCACCCCACCAGCCGACCGGAAGACAAGACCCTAGCGCGAGCCTGGCGCCAGAGCCGGAACCGGCTCGCATCGCTGACCCAGATCCCTCCTTTCATAGTGATCGCTGCAGGCCGTCACGACACGCCCGGGCTGCAGCTTTCCCGAAAATTCCTCTGGCCGCCTTGAACAGCCGAACCAGATAGCCGGGCGTCAGTGGTGGAGTTCCTCCGCGAGCTCGGTGAGCGTCCAGGGCCGCGCGAGGCTGGCCTCCAGCAGGCGCATCGCGCGGCCGAAGGCCGGGTGGAGCGGGCCGCCCTGCGCCCCCGACGCGGCCCCCCGTCCAGAGCAGGTAGCCGAGCAGCGGGTCCTCGCGCGTCCAGGACAGTTCCCGGCTGAAGCAGCAGTTCTACAGCTCCAGGCGCCGGCAGCCCTCATAACCGTGCCAGACACCTGGCCGCAGCAGGACGACGTCGCCGCGGCTCAGCTCCCGCCGCCCGGAGACGCTGTGGTGGTTACCCGAACCGCCGACGACGAAGGCGATCTCCACGAAGCTGTGCGTGTGCGACGGGTTGTCCTCCGCCTGCAGGTAATGGGCCGCGTAGGCCAGGGTGCCCTCGGTGAAGTAGAACACGTCCCGGCTGGTGTCCATCGGCAGATCGTCATCGCGCGTCCCCGGGACGATACGTCGCTAGGTGCGTTTTGTGCTATTCCCGGTTCATTACGGGCTTACGTCAGGGGCCGAGTTCGGCCCGCAGGATCTCTTCTGGCCTCTCCGCCAGATCCGGATCAGACTCGAAGGACGCGAAGAACGGAAGGTCGCGTGCGTCGTGAGTGGCGTCAGCCCATCTCCTGATCAGCTCAAGAACCGGCCGGACTTCCGCTTCGGGAAGCTCGTCCACTAGGTGATGCAGTTCCTCACGCATCTCGCTCATGCAGCCAGTTGAGCAGCACCGGCTGGAGAAGGACACGTGCCTTAGGGCAGCATTACCCCATCCGCAGGGGCCGATCGGGGGCCGCGCGGGTATGCCGATGACCCTTCCCGTGCCTTCCAAAATCTTCACGATCTTCGAGGGCACGTCGGAGATCCAGCGGATGCTGATCGGGCGGGCCGTGACTGGACTGGACGTACGGTAGGGCTGACCTGCGGATATACCTATCGTTGACCCGAGAAGTCGGGCCGTTCCACCCAGGAGTGGGGCGGCCCTTCTCGTGTGGCGTTTGTCCGAATCGTCCCGATTGTTTCCCGTCGTTTCCGGGCCGCGTGCTGAATCGGTGCTGATACCTGGACCCCCATGGTCTAGACCACTGACAATATAGGTCTAGACCAATTGATATTGTACGGGCCGGTTGCCCGGAACTTATGTTGGAGGGATGGGTGTAGTCGGGCATGTGCGACTAGGGGTGCGCGGGAGCTTTCGGGTGGCCCGGCAGGGGTGGTCGTTGGCTTGACGCGGCGGGCGGAGTTGAGGGTTCATCCGTCCTGCGTCCGTCGTTGTTCCCGGCCCGTCCGGGCCGGGGCGGGCCAGGGAGGATCGGTGTCCTTGATGTCCGCGGCAGAGTTCCGCCAGAGCGTGACGATCCCGGCGGTGCCCGAGCAGGTCCGGGCTGTCCGCGTCTTCGTGGCCAGGGTACTCGGGAAGTCCCGCGTCGACTCGGATGTGGTTCTCTTGCTGGCCAGTGAGCTGGTGACCAATTCGGTGCTGCATAGTGGCTCGGCGGTCCCCAGCGGCGTGGTGACGATGACCGTGGCGGTCGGGGACGAGGTCATCCGGGTCGAGGTGACCGACCGCTGCGGGGGCAGCGTCCCGGTCCTGCCGGCCGCCGCGCCCGCTGACGATGAGGCGGAGGGCAGCAGGGGACTGTGGCTGGTGGACGCGCTGTCGGCGCGATGGGGCTACGAGCGGGACGGCGGGCTCGCGACGACGTGGTTCGAGCTCGGGCAGGGCTGAGCCCGGATTGACCTGGCGTGTACCTGCGATGGACCTCGGATGGACCTGGCGTTGAGCTTGGGAGCCGTCGCCTGTCAGGACTGCGGGTAACGGTTTTAGGCCGGCTCAGCCATACGAGGGTCGAGGTGCCCGGCTTGCTGGCTGTGCCAGGCGCCGCTGGACAGTCGCGCATGTTCGCGGATGGCGGCTGAGAGCCGTTCTGGTCCCGCAGCGGCCAGGTCTGCCAGGGCGGATACCCGGCGGGTGTCTTCGGGGGGAAGGCTGGCCAGGTGCTGCGGCGGGGTGAACATCGCAACGGAGAGTCCCTGGGCGGCGAAGGGGGCCTGGTCGAGGTAGCGGCTGCCTCCCGTTCCGCACAGGTACGCGGATGCCCCGACGGCACGCGTGAGGTCGGCCAGCCGTTCGGAGCGGCCTGCGCGGGCCAGGATGCCGCTGCTGCGGCACATGGCGCCGGGCCAGTTCAGGAGGCGGAGCAGGGCGATCGTGGCGTGCTCGCTTACGTCGGCGAGCCGTCCGGTGCCCGTGATCGTTTCCTCGATGCCGGGGATCAGGTTCAGGATTTCGGATCGATACGCTGCGTGCCGATAATAGTGCCGCAGGATGCTTGAGGTCCGCTTCGCGGTGCGGGCGGGCTCGGCGAGCCGGGCGTCCCTGATCAGGGTTTCCCGGCCGCCGGGCAGGTGGACGGGAAGCGTCAGCCACCGGCCGGGGAGGCGGGCGTCAGGGATTGGGGCGAGGTAGCAGCGATGCTGGTAGTCGCGGCGGGTGAACTGGACGTCGTCGAGGATGATCCAGGTGTCGGCGGCGTAGAGCTTGGCGAGGGTGGACAGGCGGGGCAGGAAGTTGGGCTGGTGGATGGCGCACAGCAGTCCTGCCATGGCTGATTACTCCTTCATGAGGCGGCTGTCGTACCCGGCGGCGATCAGCCGCTGGTAGGCCCCCGTGACGTCGTCGGGGACGTCCTGGGCGACGGCGAACCCGCGCGCGGGGTAGGTAATGATCCGCTGGAGGTCGCCGACGAGCATGTCGATGACGAGCTTGTCGTCGCCGATGGTCTTCAGGTACTCGTCGAAGGTAATGTCCTCCGATGCGCACACCGGCTCGGCTTCGGGCCATGCCTTGCGGATGGTGGCGTAGGCGCGGCGCTGCATGTAGGGCTTGGAGATCAGCATCACCGAGGTGACGGGTATCCTCGCGTCCGCGAGCGCCTGGCGGGAGTAGTCGATGTTCTGCCCGGTGTTGGCGGCGCGCGGCTCGATGATGATGGCGTCGGCGGGAACGCCGAGGGAGATGGCGTGATCCGCGTAGTGAACGGCCTCCCCGCGTGGGAAGACGTCCGCTGTGGTCGGGCTGTTGCCGCCGGAGAACACCAGCACCGGGAACAGCCCGGCCCGGTACAGGCCGGCGGCGAGCGTCGCGACTCCCAGGTCGTGGCTGCCCAGCCCGATCCCGGCTGAGCACGGCCGTAGCTGGTGCCCGAGCTGGTGGTAGTCCCAGATCAGCTTCGCGTCGGAGTAATGCTGGCTGGTGGCGGCGTGTGCGGTGCTCAATAGGTTCCTCTCTGCCAGGGGCATCACCGGGCCTCGGCGAGCGCATCCGTGCGGATGGACTCGATGGACCGCAGCTGGTGTGACAGGCCGTTGTCCAGCGCGAGCCGGGCGGTCTCGTCGAGCAGAGTCAGTCCCTGGGCGCTGGTGCCGGTGTCGGAGAGCAGGATATGGGCCTGGGCGGTGGAAAGGCGGACCTTCTGCATCGGCGTCCCGGTGGTGCCGCTGGCGCCGGCGATGGTGATGAGCCGCTGGGCCTCGGTGAGGTTTCCGGCGCCGCGGTAGGCGAGGGCGAGCTTCTGGTGGGCGACTGACCAGTCCTCGGCTTCGCCGAGGTCCTCGAACTCGCGTGCCGCTGCGGTCATCACGGATGCGGCGTGCGCGTGCTCGCCGTCCTTGCTCAGCGCGGTCCCGATCCACAGCCGGGAGCGGGCGCGGTCCCGGTCGCTGAGCCGCTCGTCGCCGGCGAGCCGCACGTAGGCGCGAGCCGCGGCCTGGAGTTCTCCGCCCATCTCGGACACGACGGTCAGGGACAGCTCGACCTGTGCGGCCCGGCGCGGGATGTCCAGCTCGCCGTAGAGCGACAGCGCGCGGCGGTAGGAGCTCATGGCGGACTGGGGGCCTCGCAGCTTGCCTTGGTCGCGGTGCGCGTCGCCGAGCAGGACCAGGGACCGGGCGTGCAGGTACAAGCCCCTGGCATCCAGCTGTCCGGCCGGGAACCGGGCCAGCCACCGCCCGGTGAGCATGGCCGTGGTGGCGAAGTCCTGCCTGGACAGCGCGATGACGGCCCGCTCGAGGTCGTCCGCCCATGTCTCGAAGTCCCAGGCAGACGGGGCTTGCCTTGACAGTGGCGGGGCGTACGGCGTGCCGGCCAGCAGGACCTGGAACCGTGCCTGCGCCTCTGCGGTCGTCTGTTGCAGCGCGGTGTCCAGGATGGCCTGCGTGTCAGGGTAGGGCCGGGTCGCCTCGCCGAGGCGCTCCCATTTCGACACCGTGCGCGGGGCGACGCCCAGGTGCTCGGCGAACACGCGGACGCTCATCCGCAGCGCCCCGCGCAGGGCGCGGGTCTCGCGCCCGGTCCACAGTTGCACGGTGCTCACCGGCTACCGCCTCCCTTCTGCTTTCCATGCAAGCACGATCCTCCCGGGCACTGCACCGAAAGTGCGACGGAAGTACTACACGTGGTCATTGGCCGCGCCTGTGCCAACCCGGATGCTCAATGGCAGAGACCTTGCCAGGCGGGAGGGAAGCACATGGGGCCCATCACCGAGCGGTGGCAGGTGCCGGGGCCGGTTGTCTACGGCTACCTGCTCCTGACGGCAGCATGCCGAACCCGTCGCGCCGCGCTCAGCAGGGCACTGGCCGGATACTGCGAGCAGCACGAGCTAATACTCGCGGCGGTCTTCACCGACACCGGCGACGACACCGTGCAGGCACCCGGCTTCACGGGTCTGCTCGACGTGCTCACCACGGAGCCCAGCTACGGGGTCGTCATTCCCACACGGGCGCACCTCGGCCACGGCCGGGCAGCCGGGACCCGCCTCGCCGTCATCGCGGGTACCGGCAGGCGCCTGATGCTCATCCGGGAGAAGACCTCCGCAACCGACGCTAGGAGGGCGCGGTGAGCGACCAGGCTGCGGCGTGGCTGGCGTCGAGCGTCCTGCCGCCGCTGGGCGCCCTGCGGACCGCGCCGGCCACTGCGCGCGGCCACGTGCGGGGCACTCTCGCCTCATGGCGGCTGAGCGAGCTGTCGGACACCGTCGAGCTCGTGGTCAGCGAGCTCGCCGCCAACGCGGTCAATGCGTCCACTGGCCCGGACGGGCACCCGGCCCATTTCGACGGGCGGATACCCGTGATCCGGGTCAGGCTGTTCGCCGGCGAGGCGGTCCTGGTCGCCGAGGTCTGGGATGAGGCCGGCGGCGTGCCCGCCCGCAAGAACGCCGGCGCTGCCGACGAGAGCGGCCGGGGCCTTGACCTGGTCCATGAGCTCACAGACGCCCGATGGGGCTGGTATCACGCCCCTTCGGGGCCAGGGAAGTGCGTCTGGGCGGAGTTCCCCATCCCCAGCCATTCCGGCCGACGGCGAACCGCCGCTGGGCGGATCCCCCCGGTGAGCGGCATGCCAAACGGCACGGAATCCGGTCGCTTGCGGCCGGGCCGCGGCCACGAGCGACCCGACCTTAACCCAATCAGGAGGTGACATGGAAAGGGCACTGATTACCGGCGCGGCCGGGTTCATTGGCTCGCACCTCGCGGCCGAGCTGCTGCGCCGTGGCTGGGCCGTGACCGGCCTTGACGCCAGGTCCCCGGCCAGCGACCCGGTGGCGGCCGAGAACCTGGCGGAGCTGACCGGCGATCCCCGCTTCCAGTTCGTAGCGGGTGACGTCACGGGCGGGGACCTGGCGATGGTGTGCGAGGGCGTCCGGGCAGTGTTCCACCTGGCGGGTCTGCCGGGCGTGCGGAGGTCGTGGGGCGACAGGTTCGGTGACTACCTGGCCTGCAACGTCCTGGGTACCCAGCGGCTGCTGGAGGCGTGCGCCGCGACCGACGTGCCCCGGTTGGTGTTCGCCTCGTCGTCCAGCGTCTACGGGCCGGGCACTGGGAAGCCCTCGCAGGAGGGCGACCTGCCGTTGCCGCTGTCGCCGTACGGGGTGTCGAAGCTGGCGGCCGAGCGGCTGTGCCTGGCCTATGCGAGCCAGCGGGGCTCGGCCACCAGCGTGGTCGCGCTGCGGTACTTCACCGTGTACGGCCCCCGGCAGCGCCCGGACATGGCGTTCAGCCGGACCATGCGGGCCGCGCTGGCAGGCCGGGCGATGTCGCTGTACGGGACGGGCGCCCAGCGCCGCGACTTCACCTACGTCTCCGACGCGGTCGCCGCGACGATCGCCGCCGCCACCGTCGAGGCCCGGGCCGAGGTCGTCAACGTCGCGTCCGGGCGCAGCGTGCCGCTGTCGGAGGCCCGCAAGGTGATCGCCCGGCTCGCGGGCGCCGAGGTGCCCGCGCAGCGGCGGGTCGCCCAGCCCGGCGACGTCGACGCGACCGCCGCCGACCTTGGCAAGGCCGAAGACCTGCTCGGCTACCAACCGGCGGTGGAACTGGAGGAGGGGCTGCGCAGGCAGTGGGAATGGCTGGCCGTCCGGGAGGACCCGGCGGCCGTGACGATGGCGACGGCGGAGGCGGCCCGATGACGCTCACCCTGACCGCTGGCTCGGCCAGCGAGCTGTTCGCCCAGGCGTGCCAGGCCGTGCTGGCTGCGGGGAGGCCGGCTGCCCCGCGCGGGCTGGCGACCACCGAGGTACTCGGCGCGGTCCTGACCCTGACCGATCCGCGCCGCCGGCTGGTCGACCTGCCCCCGGCGCGGGTGATCAACCCGGCGTTCGCCGTCGCCGAGGCGATGTGGATCCTGTCCGGATCGGACGACCCGTGGATCTACCTGTTCAACGAGAAGCTCGCCGACTACGCCGACGACGGCCGCCTGATGGGCGCCTACGGTCCCCGGCTGCGCCGCTGGCACGGCACGACCGACCAGCTCGCCCAGGTCCGGCAGGCCCTCACCGCCGACCCGGGCACCCGGCGGGCCGTCATCCAGCTCTATGACCCGGAAGCCGACGCGCTCGGCCACAAGGACGTCCCGTGCACGCTCGGGTACCGGTTCTTCCTGCGCGACGGGCTGCTCCACATGCACACCACGATGCGGAGCCAGGACCTGTGGCTCGGGTTCTGCTACGACATCTTCGCCACCACCATCCTGCAGGAACTCCTCGCCGGCTGGCTCGGCGCGGGCCTCGGCTCCTACCGGCTCAGCATCGACTCCCTGCACCTGTACGACCACGACATCCCCAGCGCCAATCGAGTGCCCGCGAATCCAGGCCCCGGCCCGCAGATGGCACCACTGATCACACCGTGGGGAACGCTCGACGACGTGCTCGCCGCCGTCATCGCGGGCACGCCCCTGCGCGAGCCGGGCCTGGCAGAACTGTCCTGCGTGCTCGCCAGCTACAGGTCGCGCAAGGCCGGGGACCTTGAGGCAGCCGCCGCGGCCGCAGCCAGCCACGACGGGCCGGTCGCCAGCGCACTGCGCCGCTGGTACCAGCGCGCCGACGCCAGCCACCAGACCCGCCAGCCCGCCGGGGAGGCCAGCCGGTGAAGACCAGCGACCGCCATCCGAATGTACTGGGCTTGTGCTCCTTCACCCACGACTCGGCTGCCGCGCTCATCACCGGCGGGCGGCTCACCGGGATGGCCGAGGAGGAACGGCTGTCCGGCGTCAAGCACACCCGCGAGTACCCCGCCGCAGCCGTCGAGTGGCTCCTGCGCGAGGCGCGCCTGACCGCGGCCGACATCGGCACCGTCGCCTACAACTTCGCCGGGCACCGGTACCTGGCTGGACTCGCCGGCACCCCCGGTCACCTGCTGCAGCCCGCAACACGTCGGCGGGCACTGCCCCGCGCGGCCAGCCTCGCCGTCATCCACCACCGCTACCAGCAGCGGATGAGCATCCTGCGCGGACTGTTCCCCAACGCGCGGGTCCAGGCCGTGCCGCACCACACGGCACACGGCCTGTACGCCTTCGCCGCGTCCGGGTTCACCGACGCGGCGGTGCTCACCATCGACAGCCTCGGCGAGACCTGCACCACTTCCATCGGCTCCGGCCAGGTGCTCGGCGGCGGCGGCATCCGGTACCGGATCACGGAATCGCTCAGCGACCCGGCGTCCCTCGGCTACGCCTACGGAGCCGTCACCATGCACCTGGGCTGGCGTCGCGGTGACGAGGAAGGCACCGTCATGGCCCTGGCCGCCGCCGGCGACCCGGCCCGCTTCCGCGGCCTGCTCGCCCGCGCGATCCCGCTGACCCCGGCCGGGTTCACGCTCGACCCCGGCCTGTTCCCGCTGCGGGTGCTGCGACACGGGTGGCCCCGCGTCAGCCCCGCGTTCACCGTCGCCACCTGCCCGCCGCGCACGACAGATGAGGACGTGACCCAGGTCCACGCGGATCTCGCGGCGGCTTTGCAAGAGCGAGCCGAGCTGGTTATGGTCCACCTCGCCCGCCGGGCGCGGGCGGTCACCGGGGCACGGCGGCTGTGCCTGGGCGGCGGGGTCGCGATGAACTGCGTCGGGGTCGGCAAGATCCTCGAAACCGGCCAGTGGGACGAGGTTTACGTGCCTCCTGCACCCGGCGACTCCGGTACCCCGATCGGTGCCGCGCTAGCCGCCAGCCGGGATGCCACCGGCACCGTGACCGGCGATCTCGTCCAGTCGTGCTACCTCGGCCCCGCTTACCCGGACTTCACGCCCGCGCCGGAGCCGGCCCCAGGCCTGACCGCGCGGCAGGTTGACGATGCGGCCCGGTTTCTGGCGGAGCAGCTGGCAGCCGGGAGGATCGCGGGCCTGTTCCAGGGGCGGCTGGAGGCCGGGCCGCGGGCGCTGGGCAACAGGTCGATCCTCGCCTCGCCGCTCATCCCGGATGTCACCGCGCGGCTGAACGCGGCGGTGAAGTTCCGCGAGCCGTTCCGCCCCTTCGCCCCGGTCATCCTCGCCGAGCACGCTCCCGGCTACTTCCGGCTGGGCCAGCCCAGCCCGTTCATGGCGATCGCCGTGGCCGCCACCGATCTGGCCAGGGAGAAGGTCCCCGCCGTCGTGCACGCCAACGGGACCGCCCGCGTGCAGACCCTGGCCAGGGCGGACAACCCGTTCCTGGCTGGCGTGCTCGACCGGTTCACGGAGCTGACCGGGGTCCCGGTGCTGATTAATACTTCGCTCAACGTCAAGGGCAAGCCGATCAGCGGCACCCCGCAGATGGCCATCGACTGCCTGGCCTCCAGCGGGCTGGACGGGCTGATGCTCGACGGTGGCTGGTGGGTGGCCAAGTGAAGATCGGCTACAGCTTCTGGGGCTTCCTCGGCACTGGTATTACCGACACCCCGGACGGCGGCAGAAGCCATCGCCGCCCCCTCATCGATGGCCTGATCTCGGCCGGGCACGAGGTCGTGTTCCTCCAGCGCAACCGTGACTTGCACGAGGCCGGCTACGACCTGCGCCACCTGTATGCCTGGGACGACGGGTTGCCCGCGATCGACGCGCTGTTCCTGGAATGGCGCTGGCCGGTCCCCGGGCGCTCCACCACGCCGTGCGGTAGCCCCGGGCACGCCTGCGACCTGCACCGTCAGGACGAGGTCGTCGGGTACTACACCGCCCGGCGCAGGCTCCCTACCATCGTGTGGGACAAGGACCTGCAACTTGAGACCGGTTCGCCGCTGCGGGCCGCGCCGAACGTGACCGTCTGCGAGGCGGGCTTGCAGCCCGCCGCAGGGGCGGAGAGCCTGTTGTTCCCCGTCCCTGACAGCGCGCTGGACGAGGCCGACCCAGTCGCCCTGGCGGTTCTGCCCCGGCATCTCCCGCTCGTGTACGCCGGGAACCAGTACGACCGCGATGAGGCGTTCACCGAGTTCTTCGCGCCCGCCGCCCGTCAGTACCCGCACCGGGTGGCGGGGAAATGGACCCGCACGGAGGCCTGGCCGCACGTGAACTTCACCGGCCGCTGCGCGTTCCCCGAAGTCCGCGAACTGCACCTGTCAGCGCTCGCTACCGTCCTGCTGCTGCCCGGCCGGTACGCACACGCGGGACAGATGACCCAGCGCCTGCCAGAGGCCGTCCTCGCAGGATGCCTTCCCGTCACCCCCGCCAGCCTCCCGTGCGCGCCCGCGTTCACGCCCCCGCTGCTCCACGCGGCGACTGGGGACGAGGTAGCCGGCATCATCAGCGGGCTCCAGCGCATCGCCGAGACTTCCGCCCACGCAGACCTCATCGCCAGGTGCATCGCGATGCTCGGCATCTTTCGCCTGTCCCGCCAGATTGCCACGATCGACCGCATCCTCAGGAGGCTCACCGATGCCAGTTCCGCGTGTCCGCCGCCGTGTCCCGCCCCGGCTCGCTAGGGTCAGGGACCGTGGACCGGATCGCCATCATGGGCTGCGGGGGCAGCGGCAAGTCCCACCTGGCCCGCGAGCTCGGCGCCAGGCTGGGCATCACGCCCGTGCACCTCGACGCCCGCTACTACGACCAGGACTGGAAGCCCCTCGACCAGGAGGCGTTCGCCGCCCTGCAGCACGGCCTGGTCGCTGTGCCCCGGTGGATCATCGACGGGAACTACGCCTCCACCCTGCCCATCAGGCTCCAGGCCGCCGACACCGTGATCTTCCTCGACCTGCCGGGCTGGGCCTGCCTGCTGGGCATCCTCCAGCGTCAGGTGAGGCACGGCGGCGGCCAGCACCAGGCCAACGGCGAGTACAACCGGATCACCTGGGGCTTCGCCCGCTACATTATCGGCTACCGCAAGACGATGGCCCCCCGCGTCCGGGCCCTGATCGCCGAGCACGCCGACGGTGCCCAGGTCATCATCCTGCGCAGCCGCCGGGCCGCAAGCCGCTACCTGGCCAGAGTGCCCGCCGCGTCCCCGGCCGGAACGGCCGCCAGCCATGAGGAGTCCCGCTAACCCCTTCACCGATCCCGGCCAGGTCCGCGGGCACCTGTACGTTTCGGCCGGCCGGCTGGCCCGCCGCTCCAGCGCGCTGCACCGCGCGCGCGTCCGCGGACGCTACGCTGCCGAGGTCATCGCTGACCTCGCGGCTGGGGCTGCCGTGACCAGCGCGCCCGTGATCGCGGACATCGGATGCGGGCGGGGCACGACCACCTGCCTGCTCGCCGGAAGGCTCCCGCAGGCCCGGATCATCGCGATCGACCTGTCCGCCGCACTGCTGACCACGGTGAGGAACCGGCTCCCCGCGGCCGCGCGAGCGGGAGCGGCCCGTGCGGACTTCCACCGGCTTCCGCTCAGGGACGGGGCCTGCGACCTGGCCGTCGCCGCGTTCTGCCTTTACCACTCGCGATTCCCAGGCCAAGTCATCGGCGAGATCGCCCGCTGCCTGGCCCCGGGCGCGACGGCGGTCATCGCCGTGAAGTCGGAGGACAGCTACCGGGAACTCGACCTGCTGATGGCCGCCTCCGGCCTGGACCCCCACGCGCCCGGCAGGCCAAGCCTGTACGAGACCGCCCACAGCGGCAACATCGAGCACCTTGCCACCGCCAGCCTTGACGTCCGCCAGGTCGTCCACGACACCCACGCGTTCACCTTCCCGGCACTCGCCGACCTCGCCGAATACCTGGCCACCTCACCCAAGTACGAGCTACCCGCCGCCCTCACCAGCGCCCCGGCCACGCTGGCAGACGAACTGCGCCGGCGCCTGCCCGACCAGCCGTTCACGATGACGTCCGTCGTCACCTACCTGGTCGCCCGGCATACGACCGCAACACCATGAGCGGGCACCACCTCAAGCGCTACCCCGACCCGCGCGCCCGGCAGCGCGCCCAGGCCAACTACTCCTGGCTCGCCGGCCTGGAGCCGACAGCACGCCTGCCCCGGCTCCTGCCGGCACCAGACGGAGAGCACCTGATGTTCGAGCACGTCAACGGCCGGCACGCCCGCCCGGAGGACCTGCCACTGCTCGCCGCGAGCCTCGGAGACATGCACGGTGACGCCCACGCGAGGGAACTGCACCAGGCGCGGCTGCCCCAGCGGTACCCCACGCGGGCCGGGCACACGCTGCCCGGCTTCCCAGACGGGCGCATCGACGCCGTGGCCCGCGAACTGCGGTCCGGTCGGGTCCGGGACGCACGGCTCACCGTTCACCAAGCACAGGAACTGATCACGGGCGCCGTCGGACCGGCGGCGTTCTACAAGGACGCCAACCCGAGGAACTTCCTCATCACCCCGGAGGGCACCCTGGTCACGATCGACTTCGACGACCTGACCCTCGCCCCGTTCGGCTACGACCTCGCCAAGCTCATCGTCACCCTCGCCATGACCCACGGCCCCATCCCGGCAGCCAGCATCGCCACAGCGCTGACCTCTTACAACAAGGCTGCTTCACGGCACTCCCGGTCGCTGCCTGGCGTCACGTGGGAAGAACTGACGAGCTGGGCGGAGATCCACCACATCCTCACCAGCCGGTACGCCGACGACGGCCGCTACCCCTGCCGCTGGGACCAGCTCCGGCCAGGCCCCGCCCCCGGAAGAAGCCAGCCCATGGCCGTGATCACCACCCTCATCCTCACCCGCCACGGCGAGGCCCACTGCAACGTCGACCACATCGTCGGCGGCGACATAGCTTGCACTGGCCTGACCGCCCGGGGACGGCACCAGGTGGAACTGCTCGCAAGCCGATTGCACGCCGAGGAACCGTGCCACGTGCTCTACGCGACAGCCCGGCTCCGTACCCAGGAGTCAGCGGAAATCCTGTCCGGCAGGCTCGGGCTGCCCGTCCGTGTCGAGTCGGGCCTCACCGGCCCGCACCACGGCGACGCCGACGGCCGCCCCTGGGACGAGATCAAAACCGCGTTCGGCGGCCCACCCCACTCCGATCCCGATCGGCCGTACGCGCCCGGCTCCGAGACGTGGAACCAGTACCTCGCCCGCGCCAGCGCGGCCCTGGCTGACATCGTCGAGCGCCACCACGGGCAGCGCATCCTGATCGCCGGACACGGCGAGACCGCCGACGCCGCCGCCATGCTCTTCCTCGGCCTTCCCCCCGGCTTCAGTACCCGGGCCGGGTTCGAGACCAGCCACGCCGCCATCACCCGCTGGCACATGAACCGCAACCGCCTCGGCCAGGAACTATGGATACTCGCTGCCCACAACGACACCCGGCACCTAGGCACCGGGTCATGACCGGCCCCGTCGGCCTTCGGCAAGCCGCCGCCCGCCTGCTCGGCCCCTGCGAGCTGATCGCCGTCCTGGCAGAGGCGGTCATCCGGGTCGAAACCGCGTCCGGTGCCGAGTTCGTGGTCAAGCAGCACCTGAACAGGACCCTGCACGAGCGGGAGGTCCACGCCTACCGCCACTGGACCACAGCGCTCGGCCCGTCCGCGCCCGTCCTCGTCGCCGTGGACGACGCGGCGATGATCATCGCCGCCTCCGCACTGCCCGGCGCCAGCCCAAACCCAAGTGACCTCACGCCAGATGTGTACCGCCAGGCAGGTGCGCTTCTGCAGCGCTTCCACGAAGCTGAGCCCCCGGCCGCGATGCCCGGGTACCGCGACTGGCTCCGCGAGCGTGCCGCCCACTGGGCCAGCCAGGCCGCGCCGCTGCTGACGCCGGACGACAGGGCGATCATCCGGGACCACCTGGCAGCCGTCGGCCAGCCGGACATCCCGTCCGGCGGTCCCTGCCACCTAGATTTCCAGCCCCGCAACTGGCTGATCGGCCCGCCGGGTGACGTCTCGGTCATCGACTTCGAGCACGCGCGTATCGATCTGCCCGCCCGCGACCTCGTTCGTCTCCGGTTCCGCACCTGGCCAGGTCGGCCAGACTTGCGAGACGCGTTCCTCGAAGGCTACGGGCGCTCGCTCAGCCCAGCCGAAGACCGGCTCACCTGGCACCTCGGTGCCCTTGACGCTCTGACCGCGCTCGCCCGCGGGTACGAGAACGCGGACCCGGAACTCGTCGCGGTCGGCCGTGACACGCTCCGCCAATTGTGGAAGGAAGCTTGAGCCGGATGCCTTCACTCATGTCCGCTCTGTCGCTGTGACCGAGCGCACCGTCACGACCCGCCGTGCCGCCATGTTCTGCAGTTGCCGAGAACATCTCGGCCTTCATCGCCAGCCACACTTAAGCCGAATCAGCCCCTTGCTCTCGTTAGGTGCCATCATGACCGAGCGCTACCTCAGCATCGTCGATGTCCACGTGATCCTCCGGCGCAAGGGGACGATCCTTCTCCTGCGCCGCGCAGGGAACGTCTACGCGACTGGCATGCTCTGCCTGCCCAGCGGCCACCTCGAAGATGGCGAAAGCGTCCTGAGCGCGGCCGTCCGCGAGACGAAAGAGGAGACCGGCATCGCCCTCGAGCCGGCAGCCCTGCGCCTGGTCCTCAGCATCCACGAGCGCCATCCCGGCACCACCCACGCCCGCATCGGTCTCGCGTTCGAACCCGAATCCTGGCACGGAGAGCCGGTCAACGCCGAACCTGGAAAGTGCTCCGAGTTCTTGTGGGCGGACCCTGCGTGCCTTCCATCGGACACGGTCGGCTATACCGCCGCCATCATCAACGCAGTCGAGCGCGGAACCATATTCGCTCTCAATGGCTGGTAGATGCCGCTTAACGCATCGCGACCTCGTAGGCCATCATGGCCCGCTCGATCTCCGCCGCCGACTCGTACACGCGTTGTCCCTCCTCGCCGTCACCTCCTCCGCGTCGGTCAAACTCCTCTACCTCGACCTGCAGGACCGTCCCCATCCAGGTCAGCACTGAGTAGGACCCCACTCCCGTTTTGCCTTGCTCGACCTGCGACAACGACGACTCCCAACGGCCGACCCATCGCCGAGCACCGACTGCGACAGGCCCGTGCGCCGGGCCTTCCTCGTCCCCCGACCGCGTCGCCCTGTACGTGACGGTGCCGGAGCTGTGTTCGAGGCGTGCCGACGGGACTGCTCGACAGGCGCCGTGAAGACGCGGCAATGTGCGGGGACGGGCTCGCAGGCTACGTGCCCAGCTCACGGTAAGACTGCCCGATATTGACGCGGACGGCCTGCTGCCGGAGCGGGAACCGAGACGGTCGGCAGAACGGGCGGACCGTTCGGCCAGGCACGCGAACCGGCCGCCATTCCGCACCGCCAGCTAATACGTACTCCAATCCGTATTCCACCCAGAAAGGAACCGTCTGGCGACTAGGAATTTGCAGGCTACGGTGAGGATAAACCTTCCAGTGGACTCCCAGACTTATTTAAGCGCAGAGCTCTTAAAACACTTGTTCATGGTGCGCCAGGCATGCATGCCGTGCGTACCTGTGTTCTCCTGTCCGTGGCACGGTATTCGTACCGTGACAGGTCCCGGTCTCCGCCCCGTGTATGTAGGCTCGTGCCCGCCCAGAGGCAAGTGAGGGCAAATGTGCGACTCGCATCGGCTGGCAGAGTGAGAAGACCGGTGAAAAGCGAGCGAGACGGCCGCAGAGTCGCGAGGGCGGCCGATGCGCATGGTGGCGTCGCCGACACCGCGACAGAACCGGACCTCTTGCTCTTACATCGGCGGTGAGCGAGAGGCTTGTGCGTGAACCGCGGGAAGTCCCAGACCTCCGGCGGTAGCCGTCTGATCACAGTTAAATCGGGTGCGGGGTGATCTGGGGTCCCGGATCTTCGGCGTGACCGGGCAGCGGGTCTGTGGTGAATGTGCCCCATCGGGCGCGGCGGGGCCCCAGGCATCCGGCGGTAGCCGGCTGATTACAGTTAAATCCGGTCTGGGGCGATCCGGTAGGTGATGGGCCGGGTATCGCCGGGCATGCGGGGCGGGGTGGCGTTGATCTCGTCGGTGAGCAGGGCCAGGGCGCGTGCGACGTGCCGGGACCCGGGTCGTTCGAGGGTGACGGTGATCGTGGCGGGCGCGTAGGTGATGGTGCCGGCCATGCCGCGGATGATGGTCTCGCGGGTGACGGCGCGGTATTCGTCGTCGTCACGGAGGTAGGCGTTGAGGTGGGTGGACAGCCAGTGCTCGGCGTTGTGCGCCAGCAGCCGCAGGACCATCTGCAGGCCGCGCCGCCCGGCGCGCAGCACCGCGTTCTGGGCATCCGGGCTGATGACGTTGGCGGGCAGCTTGGCGGGGACCGGCTTGCGTGCTGCGACGGCGGCGGCCGCTGCCTTACGGGCGCGGATGATCTTCTTCTCCAGGCCGGGGATGCGGTCGTTCTTGACCGCTGGAGTGAGGGCGGGGTCGGCGAGGAGGGCGGCGAGGTCGCGTTCGGCGTCGCCAAGGGTTTTCTGCGCGTCGCGGACGGCCGCGTTGGCGTTGTCGCGGGCCGGGTTGCGGGTCAGCTTGGTGTTCTCGGCGATGTCGGCGAGGTAGTCGCAGATCTTGCCGATCCCGTAATTTCCGCTGGCGTATTTGAGGAAGTTCTCTTCTCGCCACCTGGACTTCAGCCAGGACAGCAGGTCCGCCGGGCACGCATTAAAATCCGAGGTCAGGATCTGCAAGGCGACGTTGCCGTGCTCGAACAAGGTGAGCTGCCTGGCCTCGCCGTAGTCCTTGATCTGCACCCTCTCGCCGGCCCAGGTGATTTCCCGGGTGCGGCCGCCGGCGGTGATGGTGGTGATGAGGGGCAGTCCGGCGGGGACGGCCAGCGGCGCCCGCCGGTAGGTGACCCAGTGCACCTGTTCCTCGCGGCAGTGCGCGAACACCTGGGGATAGGCGCCGCCGCGGTCGAAGCCCAGCATGATCGGGGTGCCGGGGCCGGCGGCTTTCTTCAGCTCGGCCAGCGCCAGCGGCAGCGTCGTGCTCAGGCCGGACGGCTCGCCGGACACGAAGCACACCGCCCGCCCGTCATAAGCGGTGACGTGAGTGTCGGCGTGTCCCCGCTCGGCCCGCCCCCGCTTGTTGTTCCACCCCTTCGCCACCGGCTTGGCGCCGGCATACGGGATGAAGTGATCGTCAACGTAGTAGACGCCGGAGGTCACCGGGTCGGCGGCCAGCATCGCCGCGGCGAACAGCGTCTGCAGTTCCAGCGGGTCGGTCCGGTCCGCGATCTGGGCCAGTGCGGGGCGCAGCGCCCGCAGGCCGGGCAGCGTCCCGTATCCGGCCAGCGGCCCGGCTTCGGCGGCAGCCAGGTGCTTGAACTGCTCGATCGTGGCGGGGCCGAGCGCGAAGCACATGCTGATCCCGGTCAGCAGCCGCACCCCGTCCGGGCTCTGGGCGGCACCGGCGAGTACTGTCCCGGTGGCGCACCGGGTGAAGAACGCGTGCAGCAGCATCGACCCCGCATACCGGGACCAGACCACCGCCGGCCGCACAGCCACCGCTCCCGGCTCCGTGACCTGGGACTCATCGGCCTCAGGCTCCGTGACCTGGGGTTCGCCGGCCTGCGGTTCCGTGACCTGGGGTTCGCCGGCCTGCGGTTCCGCGGCCTGGGGCTCGGCGGGGGGCTCCGGCAGCGGTTCCTGCACGTGTGCCGGGCCCAGGTTGCGCAGCACCGTCGCCTGGTTCACCCCGAGCCGCCGGGCGATCCCGGCGTCCCGCTCCCCGGCGGCCCGCCACGCCCGCGCCTGGCCCCACGACGCATCGCCGGTTTCCCGCGGCCGGCCCAGCGGCCGGATCAGCCCGGCCGTGCCCTCGCGCAGGAACCGCTGGTACAGCGCCGCCACGTAGTTCGGTGTCAGCCCGGTCGCCGCGGCGACTGCCGTGCCGGTGAACCGCAGCTGCCGAAGCGCCGTCACCGCCACGTTCCGGGCCGCCGTGTCCTCCTCGGCGTACCGGAACAGCAGCACCGACCCGGCGGAGATCATGATCTGGCCGCCGCTGGCCAGGCGGTGCAGGTCACGGTCGTCAGGCATGCCATCCAAGATGGCAGCAGCGGCAGCGGGCACGCACCGATTCTATCATTATTTAACACATTATGAAAACCAATCCGGGGAGTTGCTGCAGGTCACAGGCATGAAGTCCAGGGAAAGGGACCTGTCCGGGCGGACCGCAAACACCGGAACCCGGCGCCCCTGGCCCATGACGGATTATGCAAGGTATCACGCACAGTTACCGCAGGTCAGGGGCACCCTCGCCGGAGGTCTG
>Ga0224557_1000237_pt1 | contig 63751 bp, 67 predicted proteins | sample 714S31014metaG_FD_180677 | JGI IMG/M metagenome (GOLD analysis project Ga0224557, IMG submission 180677) | Peat soil microbial communities from Stordalen Mire, Sweden - 717 S3 10-14 | ecosystem: Environmental > Terrestrial > Soil > Wetlands > Peat | place: Sweden: Norrbotten County, Stordalen...
TGGTGTTGCCCACCGTGGAGTGCACGCCTGCCGCCGCCACCGCCGGGTTGTTCTGGTGCTCGGCATAGGCCGTGAAGCCGACCCAGGTGCCGAAGATCAGCACCATGGCGACCAGCAGGGCGGCACCGTGGCGGATGCTCCCGACCATCTTGCCGAAGGTGTAGGTCAGCGCAAATGGGATCGACAGCGTGAGCCAGATGTAGATGAAGTTGGTGAGCGCCGTCGGGTTCTCGAAGGGGTGGCCCAGGTCGACGTTGAAGAACCCGCCGCCGTTCGTGCCCAGCTGCATGATCGGCCCCATGAAGCCCGCCGGCCCCCGCGGGATCGTCTGCGTGACGCCGTTCATCGCGTTGTGGATCGACACGGGCCCGGCCAGCGTCTGCACCGCGCCCGAGGCGACCATCACGATCCCCGCCAGGAAGGCGATCGGGAGCAGGATGTAGAGCATGCAGCGGGTGATGTCGACCCAGAAGTTGCCGATTGTCGGTGAGTTCCGGCGCGAGAAGCCCCGGGTCACGGCGATGGCCACGGCGATCCCGACCGCGGCGCTCACGAACTGCTGCACCGTCAGCACGCCGATCTGCGAGAAGTACGACATAGTCGTCTCGCCGCCGTAATTCTGCCAGTTGGTGTTGGTGAGGAACGAGATGGTGGTGTTGAAGCTGAGCGCCTGCGGCACCGCCCCGAAGTGCTGCGGGTTGAGGGGCAGCGATCCCTGGATCCGCAGCAGGAAGTAACCGACCACGAGGAACACTCCGGAGAAGATCACCGTCGAGCCGGCGTAGCGCTGCCACGACTGCTCCCGGTCGGGGCTGGTCCCGAGGAGCCGGTAGAACGGTCGTTCCAGCCAAGCCAGGAAGTGGACGCGGCCGTCGAAGACGGCGGCCATGTACGAACCCAGGTACCGCCAGGCGATTCCCAGGGCGACGATCAGGAGGACGATGGTCCAGAAGAAGCTCACGTCAGAACCACTCAGGCTTGAACATGGCGACGCCTATGTAGATGAACATCACGATGGAAATTCCGAGGAGGAGTCCCTGAACCCAGGTCATACCCGCTCCAGACACCAGATGAGGCCCATGAACACCGCGACGAACGCCACGAAGCCCAGGATTGCGAAAAGGTCTGCCATGGGCCCATCGTGCCGGTGGGTTCGTGAACCCGATGTCAACGCGGCGGATGGGCGCGTCAACAGAATGTCAATACCCGACAGCGCCCTCTGTGCCTAAGGTGAGCACGGTCACGGACCGAAAGTGGGGTGGACGATGGCGTTGGACTTGAAGGGGTGTCGCACGCTGGTGACGGGGGGTTCCTCGGGCATCGGGGCCGGGCTGGCGGAGGCCCTGGCCGAGCGGGGTGCCGTCGTCGGCATCTGCGCCCGCCGGGCCGACCGGCTGGCCGAGGTCGTGGAGCGCTGCATGGCGCACTCCCCCGACAGCCGGATGTGGGTCACCAACCTGGCCGACGACGACGAGGTGGACCAGCTGGCCGTCGACGTCATGGACGCCTTCGGCGGTGTCGACCTCCTGGTCAACAACGCCGGCATCCCCAAGCGGCGCCACGTGAAGGAGCTCGACATCGACACCATCACCGCGGTCATGCACCTCAACTACCTGTCGCCGATGCGCCTGACCATGGCCCTGCTGCCCCAGATGCTGGCCCGCGGCTCGGGCACCATCGTGAACATCTCGTCGATCGCCGCCAAGCTCAGCGCGCCCGGCGAGTCCGCCTACGACGCCTCGAAAGCGGCGCTGACTGCGTTCTCCGAGGCGATGGCGGTGGACCTGTGGGAGGACGGCATCAAGGTGATGGTCGTGTACCCGGGGGTGATCGACACCGAGCTGTTCACGCTGCCGGACAACGACGTGCCGGACCTGCCCGTCGCGGCCGAGCCGGTCTCGGTGGCCGTCGACGCCGTCCTGGCCGGGCTGGCGTCGGGGGCCGCCCAGATCTACGTGCCCGAGTGGTTCCACGGCGTCACCGCCAACAAGGAGAAGGACGTCGGCGCGTTCCTCGAGGGCACGGCGGCCTACCTGCGGGACCAGAAGCAGAAGAAGGAGCAGGAGCAGCGGGCCTGAGGAGGTGGACGTGAAGATCGAACCCGACGCGGCCGGCATGCGCGCCGACCGCCTGGAGCGCATCACCGAGCACTTCGGCACGAATTACGTCGACACCGGGAAGATCGTGGGCTGCCAGATCACGGTCGTCCGGGGTGGGCACACGGCGTACCAGCGCTCGCTCGGGCTGATGGACCGGGAGCACGGCGTCGCGATGGCGGACGACGCCATCTTCCGCATCTACTCCATGACCAAGCCCATTGCCTCGGTCGCCCTCATGCAACTCTACGAGCGCGGCATGTTCCAGCTCCTCGACCCCGTCCACCGCTACATCCCCGCCTGGCGGACCCTCCAGGTCGGCGAGGTGCAGGACGACGGCTCGGTCAACCTGGTGAAGCCACGGCGCCCGATGAACATGCGCGACGTGCTCATGCACACGACCGGGCTCCCCGGCGCCCTCTTCCCGGGGAACCCGATCGACGACGCGTTCGCCACGGCCCGGGCGGCGCTCGGTGGCGGGCAGACCCTCGAGAGCGTCACCGCCCTGCTGGCCGAGCACCCGCTCAAGTTCCACCCGGGCACGCACTGGAACTACGGCCTGTCCACCGACATCGTCGGCCGGCTGGTCGAGATCCTCTCGGGGCTGCCGTTCGACGAGTACCTGCGCCGGGAGGTCTTCGAGCCCCTCGGCATGGTCGACACCGGCTTCTTCGTCCCCGAGGCCTCGCTGCCCCGGCTCGCCGCCTGCTACCAGCACAGCCCGGGCACCGCCCCGCGGCTGATGGACGGCCCCTTCGCCAACGGGTTCATGCGGCGGCGGCCCTATCTCTCGGGCGCCGGCGGCCTGGTGTCCACGACCCGGGACTACGTCGCCTTCTGCCAGATGCTGGCCAACGGCGGCCAGCTCGACGGCCGGCGGGTGCTCGGGCGCAAGACCCTGGAGCTCATGACGGTGAACCACCTGCCCGGCGGGGCGTCGCTGCAGGACCTGGCGATCGGGGGCTTCGGCGAAGCGGGCTTCGAGGGCGTCGGCTTCGGCCTGGGCTTCGCCGTGGGCCTGGGCCCCGCGGCAACGGCCATGGCCGGCTCGCGCGGCGACTTCTACTGGGGCGGGGCCGCCAGCACCGCCTTCTGGGTCGACCCGGACGAGGACCTCTACGTGGTGTTCATGACGCAACTCTTCCCGTCCGTCGCCTACCCGTTCCGGGCCCAGCTGCGCGCGCTCGTCTACCAGGCCATCGACGACTGATGGCCGGCGGCGAGGCGCCCGTCGGTCCGGCCGACGCCGCGGCGGTCCCGCGCTTCGCCGGACTGGCCACGTTCGCCCGGCTGCCCACCGTGGCCGAGGTGCCGCGGTGGGACATCGCGGTGGTGGGCGTGCCGTTCGACGGGGGCACCAGCTACCGGCCCGGGGCTCGCTTCGGCCCCGCCGCGGTGCGCCAGAGCTCGCGACTCCTGCGCCCCTACCACCCGGCGCTCGACACGCTCCCCTTCGAACTGGCCCAGGTGGTCGACGCCGGCGACATCGCGTGCACGCCGTTCAGCGCCGAGGAGGCGGTCGGGCAGATCGAGGCGGCGGCCGACGCGCTCCTGGCGGGAGGCGGGCGGCTGTTGGCGGTCGGGGGCGACCACACGATCGCCCTTCCCCTCCTGCGCGCCACCGCACGGCGGCACGGTCCGCTCGCCCTGGTGCACTTCGACGCGCACCTCGACACGTGGGACACCTACTTCGGCCAGCGCTTCACCCACGGGACGCCGTTCCGGCGGGCCTGGGAAGAGGGCCTGCTGCGACGCGACCGCAGCGTCCATGTCGGGTTGCGGGGACCGCTGTACTCGGACGCCGACCTGTCCGACGACACCGGAATGGGCTTCGCCCAGATCACGACCGACGACGTCGACACCCTTGGTGTCGCCACGGTGGTCGACCAGGTGCGGGAGCGGGTCGGCGACGCGCCGGTCTACGTGTCGGTGGACATCGACGTCCTCGACCCTGCGCACGCCCCCGGCACGGGGACACCCGAGGCGGGCGGCCTGACCAGCCGGGAGCTGCTGGCGATGGTGCGCGGCCTGGAGCCGGCCGCGGTGGTGGGCGGCGACGTGGTGGAGGTGTCCCCCGCCTACGACCACGCCGAGATCACGGCGGTGGCCGCGGCGCACGTCCTCTACGACCTGATCACTCTGCTGGCCCGGCGTCGCGGCGTCTGACCCGGGCCCGACCCGGGCCGGGCGCTTGTAACAGTGCATTCACGTACGGGAAACCGGCCGCGAACGTTGCCCACTTAGGGTGAGCGGCACAGTGCCGTAGGAAGCGGGGACGATCGGGTACGTGAAGCGAGACCTTCTGGTTGGTGTGGCCCAGTGGTTGTCCGCCCCAGGCGAGCCACGGCAGAACATGAGCGTGGCGATCGGCATGATGGACGAGGCGGCGTCGCGCGGGGTCGAGCTGCTGGTCCTCCCCGAGTTGTGGTCGTGCGGCTACGACCCCGAGACCCTCGGGCGCGACGCCAGGGCGGATGCCGAGCCGATCGGGGGCCCGCGCTCGGAGCGGCTCGCCGAGGCCGCCCGCCGGCGCGAGATGTGGCTGGCGGCCGGGAGCGTGCCCGAGCTGGGCGAGAACGGCCTCCTCTACGACACCGCGCTCGTGTTCAACCCGCGGGGCGAGCTGGTGGCCTGGCACCGCAAGGCGCACCTGTTCCCGCCGACGCTGGAGCCGACGGTGTTCACCCCGGGCGACCGACTGACCACGTTCGACGACCCCGCCCTCGGCCGCGTCGGTCTCGTCGTGTGCTTCGACGGTGACTTCCCGGAGGTGGCCCGCACCCTGGCCCTGCGCGGGGCACGGCTCATCCTGGCCCCCGCCGCCTACGAGGTGGAGGGCGCCAACGCCTGGGACCTCCTCTACCCCGCGCTGGCCCTCACCAACAGCCAGTGGTGGGTGCAGGCCAACCAGGCCGGTTCGCACTCGACGTCCACCCTGTTGGGCGCAAGCCGGATTGTCGCGCCGACGGGCACCGTGGTGGCCGAGGCCAGCCGGGCGGTGCCGGGGTCATCGAGCCGGGCGGAGCTGCTGGTCCACCGGATCGACCTGCACATCGCGTATGCCCGCGAGGGGATCTCGGGGTTGCTGGAGGACGAGCGGCATCCCGAGCTCTACTTCGACCGCGTGCCGGTCGAGTCGGCGTAGCGCAGCGCAGCTCGCTGGTCACGGCGCCGGGTCGGCGGGGAGACCCAGCGCCGCACGGACGCGGTCTCGAAAGGTGAGGTACTGCGCGTGGGCCAGCCAGGGAGCCGACGCCAGCCTCTCGATCAGGTGCGGCTCCCCCACCACCTCACCATCGGTGAACTGTGCAAAGGTGAGGTCGACGTCGAGGCCGGGCAGCCGGTTCCAGTAGTGGAAGCCCTGCGGCGAGCCGTCGGCGTGGTGCACCTCGGCCTCGAGCAGCAGGCCGCCGAGCAGGTCGTGGACCACGAGCGCGGTCACGGCACACTGACCCCGCGACGGGTTGGCCGGTCTCCACAGCGCGGCGTCGCTCGGATCGCAGGTCTCGACGGACCACGAGGCACGGATGGCGGCCTCGAGGTCGTCGAGCGTGGGTGGCCGTCCTGCTCGGGATTCGTCGGAGCAGGTCACCCCTTCAGTTAACACGGAGCGGGACGGGTTCCGGCCGCGAGCCCACCCACGCCGGCCCTTGACGGTCCGGCGTGGGTGGGGTTGGCTGGCCGCCGGGCCGGGTGCAGACGCCGGCCGCGCGCGCAGAGGGGATCGCATGAAGATCGCACTCATCGGGACGGGCTTCATCGGCACCACACTCGGGAGCTCGCTGGCCGATGCCGGGCACGAGGTCGTCTACGGCTCCCGGCACCCCGGCGAGAGCGCCCCCGGCGGCGGGACGGTCGCGTCGATCGGCGAGGTGCTGGCCGACCCCGACGTCGTCATCCTCGCCCTGCCCGGCGCGGCCGTCGCCGAGTTGACCGCGGCCCACGGTGATGCGTTGGCGGGGAAACTCGTGATCGACGCCACCAACCGGATGGGTGCAGAGGTGGCCAACGCGAGGGCGTCCCTCCCGCCGACGGTTCGCTACGCCCGCGCCTTCAACACACTGGGCGGGGAGAACATGGCCGATCCCGTGTTCGGCGGTGAGCGGGCCGACATGTTCTTCTCCGCCCCGTCCGGTGACCGGGAGGCGGTCGAGACCGTCATCGCCGGGGTGGGCCTGCGGCCGATCTACGTCGGGGAGGACGAGGAGGCGATCATCGACGCACTGTTCCAGCTGTGGATCGCGCTGGCCATGCGACAGGGGCGGGGGCGCCGGCTGGCGCTGCGACTGCTGGAGGGCTGAGCGGGGCGACACAGCTCCGGGCCAGAGGACCTTCGGCCCTGGTCCGCCGGCCCGGCCGCGGGTGGACTGGTCAGGTGACCCAGCTGACCCGATCGGCGGTCACGCCGGTCGGCCCCCAGGATTGGCGCCGGTGGGCGGCCCTGGTCGTGGTGTGTCTCGCCGCACTCATCGTCAACGTCGACAACACCATCCTCAATGTCGCCCTGCCGACGCTCGTCCGGGATCTGGACGCCTCGTCGAGCGAGCTGCAGTGGATCGTCGACTCCTACGCCATCGCCTTCGCCGGCCTGCTCTTCGTCGGGGGGAGCCTGGCCGACCGCTTCGGGCGCCAGCGGTTCTTCCTCATCGGGCTGTCGGTCTTCGCCCTGGGTTCGGTCGGCGCCGCCTTCTCGGGCTCCGTCCATGTCCTGATCGCCTGCCGGGCCGTGATGGGAGCCGGTGCGGCCCTCACGATCCCGGCATCGCTGTCCATCATCAACGACGTCTTCCGTGACCCGGAGGAGCGGGCCCGCGCCATCGGCGCCTGGGCCGGGACCATCGGGCTCGGGATCGCCATCGGACCCATCGCCGGCGGCCTCCTGCTCTCGCGCTTCTGGTGGGGGTCGATCTTCCTGGTGAACATCCCGATCGTCCTGATCGGGTTGGTCGGTGCCGCCGCCCTGGTGCCGGACTCGAAGAACCCGGACGTGCAAAGGCCCGACCCCGTGGGCGCCCTGTTGTCGATCGTTGGCCTCGGGCTGCTGCTGTGGGCGATCATCGAGGGCCCGACGCAGGGGTGGACCTCGGGGATCGTGGCGGGAACCGGATCGGCCAGCCTCGTCGCCCTGGGTGGGTTCGTCGCCTGGGAGTGGCGTTGCGGACACCCCATGCTCAAACTGGCGTTCTTCCGCGACCGCCGGTTCTCCGTCGCGCTGGCGGCCGAGTGCCTCGCCGTGTTCGGGTTGATGGGGGCGCTGTTCCTCTCGACGCAGTTCCTCCAGTTCGACCTCGGCCTGTCACCCCTCGCCGCCGGGATCCGGATCCTGCCCATCGCCGGCATGGTGATCGTCAGCGCCGCTCTGTCCCCGGTCCTGGCGCGCCTCATCGGCACCAAGTGCACCGTGGCCGCCGGCCTGGGCCTCATCGCGGCCGGACTGTGGCAGGTCGCCGCGGCCTCGCGGCTCCAGACGACGTACGGCGACATCGTCGTCGGCCTCGTGCTGATCGGCTTCGGCGCCGGGCTGATGCTGCCGACGGCCACCAATTCTGTCATCGGCTCGGTCCCCCGGGGCGACTCAGGGATCGGCTCGGCCACCAACACGGTCGCCCTCCAGGTGGGCGGCGCCTTGGGCGTGGCCGTGGTCGGCAGTGTGATGCTGACCCGCTATCAGGGTCACATGCGGGCGGTGCTGTCCGGCCGCCACGTGCCCGCCTCCGTGGCGCAGACGATCCTGGGCTCCCTCGGAGGCGCCCTCGCGGTGGCCGCACGCGTCGGTGGGACGACCGGTTCGTTGCTGGCGCGGGAGGCGCGGACGGCCTTCATGAGCGGGAACGGGATCGCCCTGGCCGTGGCGGCGATCGTCTCCGTTGCCGGAGTGGTGCTGGTCCTGGCGGCCCTCCCGTCGCAACCCCGCAGGGTGCCGGGCGCTCGGGCCGATCAGGGGGAGGACACTGCGCAGCGTCCCCGTGGGAGGCTTTGACATCGACCCGGTCCCACCCGACGGAGCCCCGCTCCCACAGCACGGAGACGGCAGGCAGAGCCGCCGGGAGTGGGTGCGCGCCAACTTCACCGAGATCTTCGGCACCTCCGTCGCGGAGCTGCGGGCGCAGGGGGTCGACCCCCGCCAGTACGCGCTCGACCATCGCGACCAGATCCGACGTTTCGCCCGGGCGCAGCGTCGTCGGGGCATCGCGGTCCCCACCGGACGCGACGACGGCGGTGCCGGTGCGGACGGGCCTCCCGGCCGGCGCGACGGGTACGGCTACGGCTACGGCAGCGGTCGATTCGGCCCCGGAATGCGCGGTGGCAGCGCGTGGATCGGCATCCTCCTGATCCTGCTCGCGTTGCGCTTCCTGCTGGTCGACTCCTTCGTCGGTGCGCACGCCGCCATCTTCTGGGTGCTCGGCATCGGGGGGATCCTGCTGGTGGCCCGCGTGGTCCTGTTCTCGTGGCTGCGCCGGAGGAGGTTCCGTCGCTCCCCGCCGGGCGCGCACCCGGGCCCGAGCCGGGACTCCTGAGACCCCGGGATGACGGGCGCCTCAGAGCTTCATGGTGGGGTGCGGCTCGACGACGACGCTGGCGGAGCGCAGGCGCCCCAGCACGCGGTTCTCACGGCCGTAGGACAGCGGCGTGAAGAGGAGCGTGTCGAGCGGGAACCACAGGCCGACCCACACCAGGACCCAGCCCCCCGAGTCGAGGGCCAGGTTGGCGTTCCCGGTGGCGCCGACGATGCTCGTCTTCACGATGACGAGAAGGAACCCCAGGACGGCGATCGGGATCCCGATCCACAGCGAGAAGACGCCGTCGAGCCTGACCGCCCGCCGTTCCCGTTGGTTGTAGGCGATCCGGTGGTCGCAGTACCGGGCGAGGGTGCGCCCGATCCGTTGGTTCATGCCCTCTTCGATCCGATCCGACGGCAGGGAGAGCTCGATCCGTACCGGACCACGGGCCGGGCGGCTGCGCAACATGCTGATGCAGTACTCCAGCCCGGTCATGAAATTGCGGTACTCGGAGAAGAGGTCCGTCTGCGCCAGGACGAACATGTCCTCGGGGCTGGTCAGCGACAGCGAGATCACCTGCGGAGCCCGATCGGTCATGGCGCCCTGTTCTAGCCGTCCGGTGTGGGCGGCGCCCAGGGGTGCGGCCGGTGTCCCGTCCACGAGCATTCGGATTGCAATAGGGGTAGCGTTCGCCTTCCGTCGGCGCGGCGCCGAGGCGGGCGAGATCGCGCACTACGTGCGGGCCGACGGAGCCGGCGGGTACACCATCAGCGACTCGGACGACCTGGACGCGGCCTACGCCGCCGCCCTGGCCTACTCGGAGATCATGACCGTCACGATCAACCCCGTCCTGAAGGTGGAGGACGCCGTGGGTCCGATCTTCGCCTACCTCGGGTAGTACCGAAGCCCGATGGGTGCGGACGGGCGTCACGGCCCGTCCGCACCGCGTTGCCGTGGATCGCCGCCCTGGGCGTAGGGTGGGTCGGGCACGCGTGCTCACGCAGAGCAGCCGTCATCCCCGGCACCGTGTCCCGACGGGAAGCGGACGGCCGAGAGGAGGACCATGACCTCACCCGAGTCTTTGCACATTGCTGCACAGCTCGATCAGCACCACCTCCCCGAGACGAACGGGCGCATCCCGGTCTGCAGGCGGTGCGGAGCGCGGACCGACGGACCCACGGGAACGCACCACGTCCTGCAGGAGGGACGAGAGAGCCGATCGCGCGAATGGCTCGTCGCCCAGTCGCGGCTGGCGGACATTGCGCAGGCGCAATTGCTGCGGGAGCTCTGAGACCCGGGCGCACCCGCCCCCCCACGTACGGTCGTTGGTAGGGTCGCCGCCATGTCAGAGGGAGCGTCCCCGGGTCAGGAGGTCCCTCTCTACGAGGGCCTGCTCACCACGCGGGCCATCCGGCGCTACACCGACGAGCCCGTGCCCGACGAGGTGCTCCGCGACATCCTCTTCGCCGCCACCCGGGCGCCCAGCGGGTCGAACCGCCAGCCCTTCCGCTTCATCGTGCTCACCGACGGCCCGGTGGCCCGGGAGGCCAAGCGGCTGCTCGGTGAGGGGGCGCGCGGCTTCTGGGCCGCCAAGAGGAAGGCCGACGGCTACGACGAGGGGTCCGGCGCCGACGTCGACTCCCCGAAGGCGCGCATGGCGCGCACCATGCAGCACTACGTGGACACCTACGAGTCGGTCCCGGTCCTGATCCTGGCCTGCTTCGTCCACTACCGCCACACCAACTACACCGACGGTGCCTCGGTCTACCCGGCCTGCCAGAACCTGCTCCTCGCCGCCCGCGCCCTCGGCTACGGCGGGGTCATGACGGGCTGGCAGTTCGCGGCGGACGCCGAGCTGCGGGCGCTGCTGCACATCCCCGAGGAGGTGGACCTCATGGCGACCATCACCATCGGCCGCCCGCAGGGCCGGCACGGTCCGGTCCGCCGGCGCCCGCTCCCGGAACTCGTCTACGGGGAGCAGTGGGGGCAGGCCCCGGCCTGGGCGGTCGACCCGCCGGGGGCCGAGCACACCGCGGCGGGACCACCGACCGCCAGCTAATACAGTCTGGGTGTTGCGCACGCCCCGCGGAAGGCCGACCATGCCCCCTGCCGACTCCCCCGTCTTCGACGCCGACAACCACTACTACGAGGCGCTCGACGCGTTCACACGCCACCTCGACCCCGCACTCGGCCCACGGGTGATCCAGTGGGTCGAGGTCGGCGGCCGGCGCTACCACGCGCTGGGCGGGCGGATCAGCCGGGCCGTCACGAACCCGACGTTCAACCCGATCTCGCCGGCCGGTGCCCTGGTCGACTACTTCCGGGGCAACCCCAACGGCCGGCCGATGCACGAGCTCATGGGGACGCCCGAGCCCATCCGCCCCGAGTACCGCGACCGCGACGCCCGCCTGGCCACCATGGACGCCCAGGGGCTGGCCAAGGTCTGGTTGTTCCCGACCCTCGGCATGCTCTACGAGGAGGCGCTCAAGGACGACCCCGGGGCGGTGGTCCTGCTCTTCCGCGCCTTCAACCGCTGGCTCGCCGAGGACTGGGGCATGGCGTACCGGGACCGGATCTTCGCCGCCCCCTACATCTCGCTGGCCGACGTGGACGAGGCCGTGCGCGAGCTGGAGTGGGCGCTCGACGCCGGTGCGCGTTCGGTCGTCATGCGGGCGGCGGCGCCCACGACGGTGCACGGACCGCTCTCGCCGGCGGCCGACGCCTTCGATCCCTTCTGGGCCCGGGTCGACGAGGCCGGCATCACCGTGGTCGTGCACGCCGGCGACGCCGGGCTGTCGTCCAACGGCTACGCAGTCGACGGCTTCTCGGCGTCGTTCCGCGCCGGACCGGCGCGCCCGAGCATCAAGCTGTTCGCCATTGAGCGGGCGGCCCACGACTTCCTGGCCACCCTCATCCTGGAGAAGCTCTTCGACCGCTTCCCCAACGTGCGCGTCGCGTCGGTCGAGAACGGCTCGGAGTTCCTGGCCCCGCTGTTCCGCAAGCTGCGCACGACCACCCGGCGCATGCCGGGCTACTTCGCGGAGGATCCCGTGCTCACCTTCCGCCGCCACGTGTGGATCAACCCGTTCTGGGAGGACGACGTCGACGAGATCGTCGACCTCATGGGTGACGACCGGGTGATCTTCGGGTCCGACTGGCCCCACATTGAGGGGTTGCCCGAGCCGGCCGACTGGGTGACCGAGCTGCAGAAGCTCCCGCCCGAGTCCGTGGCCAAGATCATGGGTGGCAACGTCTCCGAGCTCAACGAGCGGAGACCGCGGCCGTGACCGAGATCGTCGACCGCAGCGAGACCGTGGACGCCGCCCAGCCCGCGTCCCAGATCGACCCCCACGTCATCGTCCTCTTCGGGGCCACGGGCGACCTGGCGGCGCGCAAGCTGCTCCCGGGCCTGCTCCACCTGTCCAACACGGGGATGATGCCCGACTACCGCATCATCGGGAGCTCGACGAGCGAGTTGAGCGACGAGGACTTCCGCCACCTGGCCCGCCACGCCTGTGACCAGTTCGCCGTGGGCAAGATCTCGCTGCTGCAGTGGGCGAACTTCGAGAAGCGGCTGACGTTCGTGTCGACCGGCGCCGGCGCCCAGGCCCTGGCCGAGGCCGTGGGCAAGGCGGAGGACGAGATCGGCGGGGGCGACGTCCGCCGACTGCACTATTTGAGCATTCCGCCCGCGGCGGACCGCGACATCATCCAACTCCTGGCCGACGCCAAGCTGGTGGAGCGCTCCCGGGTGATCATGGAGAAGCCCTTCGGCACCGATCTGCAAAGCGCCAGGGCTCTCAACGACATGCTGCACCAATACTTCGACGAGGACCAGATCTTCCGGATCGACCACTTCCTCGGGAAGGAGGCGGCGCAGAACATCCTGGCCTTCCGCTTCGCCAACGGCCTGTTCGAGCCGATCTGGAACCGCGACCACATCGACCACGTGCAGATCGACGTGCCCGAGACGCTCGGGGTCGACGACCGCATCGCCTTCTACGAGGCGACCGGGGCGTTCAAGGACATGGTGGTGACGCACCTCTTCCAGATACTCGGCTTCATGGCCATGGAGCCGCCCACCGCCCTGGAGCCCGTGTCCATCAACGAGGAGAAGAACAAGGTCTTCCGCTCCATGCGCCCGCTCGACGTGACCCAGGTCGTGCGTGGGCAGTACGAGGGCTACCGAGACATCCCGGGCGTGGCCCCCGACTCGCAGACCGAGACGTTCGTGGCGCTGCGCTGCGACATCGACAACTGGCGCTGGGCGGGCGTGCCCTTCTTCCTCCGCACCGGCAAGTGCCTCGGCGGAGGTGAGCGCATCATCTCGATCGCCTTCCGCGAGCCCCCCAAGTCCATGTTCCCGGACAACTCCGGCGTGGGCACCCAGGGTCCGGACCATCTGACCTTCGACCTGGCCGACTCCTCCAAGCTGTCGCTGTCCTTCTACGGCAAGAAGCCGGGCCCCGGCATGCAGCTCGAGAAGCTCAGCCTGCAGTTCGCCCTGCACGAGACGGGGCAGGACGCCGACGTGCTGGAGGCCTACGAGCGCCTCATCCACGACGCCATGATGGGCGACCACACGCTGTTCAACACGGCCGAGGGGATAGAGCGACTGTGGGAGGTGGCGACGCCACTGCTCGACGACCCGCCCCCGGTGCAGCCCTACGCGAAGGGCAGCTGGGGGCCCCCGGCCATCAGCGACCTGATCGCCCCCCGCACGTGGCGGCTCCCCTTCGAGCGGCGCTGGCGCAGCGGATCGGCCTCCTGATCCCGGGGGGCATGCCGGCCTGCACCTCGCCGGGGTCACCTCAGGGGACGAGCACGATCTTTCCCCGGGTGTGGCGATGCTCGAGCTCCTCGAAGGCGTCGGCCACCCGGTCCAGGGGGTAGGTCGCCGCAATGGGGATCTCGATGGCGCCGGAGGCCACCAGGTCGGCCATTTCGGTCAAGACCTCCGGCGTCGACGCGGTGACGCTGCCGTCGGACTTGACCCCCAGCTCCTGCGCCTTCTCGAACGAGGCGATGGTCTCGATGCGGTCGCGGGGGACACCGAGGTCGACGGCGAGCTGGAGGTACTCGGGGCCGAAGAGGTCGATGAAGGCATCGATCCCGTCGCCGGACGCCTCCCGCAGGCGCTGGGCCAAGCCGTCGCCGTACGTCACCGGGACGGCCCCGTGGGACCGCAACCATTCCGCGTTGGCCGCGGAGGCGATGCCGAGGACGCGGGCGCGTCGCACGGCCAGGAGCTGCACCACGACCGTCCCGACCCCACCGGCCGCCGCCGAGACGGCGACCGTGTCACCCTCCCGGGCGTCGACGGCGCGGACGGCCGCATAGGCGGTGCACCCGACCACGTAGAGAGACCCGGCGACCTCCCAGCTCAACGCGGGAGGCTTGTGGATCAGCTGGGACGTCGGGACCGACACGTGGCTCGCATGGCTCGAGCGACTCCACGAGAAGCCCAACACGGCGTCTCCGACCGCGAACTCGTCGACCCCGTCGCCCAGGGCGGTGACGAGGCCCGCCAGGTCACTGCCCTCGCCCGACGGGAAGGTGGCCGGGAACCGGGCGTCCAGCGCACCGCTCCGGATGGCCGCCTCACCGGGATTGACGCTCGTCGCCTTGACGGCCACCACGACCTCACCCGGACCCGGCACCGGCATCGGGATGTCGGCGACGTAGAGCACGTCCCGACCGCCGTACCGGTCGAAACGCACCGCCCGTGAGCCGGTACCGGTCATGTGGCGTCCTCCCTGGCTGCTGCTCGGTCCACGCGACGCTATCGGGCGTCGCCGACACGCCGAGCAGGGCCACCCGGAGCGACCACCGGGCCGGCGGCTACCAGGCGTCCAGGGTCTGCGAGTGGAAGTCGATGATCGCCAGGAGATCGCCCAGGCGGCCGATGACCCCTTCGACATCGGTGCCGGGGTTCGTGATCGCCCGCTGTGCGGTGAGGGCGACCTCGGCGCAGGTGTGCAGCATGAGGGTGACGCGCCCCCCGAGGTCCCGATCGGGGCAGGGGTTCCCCCCCAGCCACATCGTCGCTTCGCTGGTCGCCGCCTCGAGCTCGTCCGCCGCCGCCAGCATCGTGATCTCGTTCACGCTCAGTGAGGCCGAGAACCGGCTCTCGGCGCTCGTCACGCGCCGCAGGACCTCGGATGCCCTGATCAGCCAGTGTTGTGGGGTGGGTTCTCTCTCCATGTGGTCGTCGAACGGGCCCGGCAGCAGTCAGCCGATGTGTCGGGTTCCGCCCTACAGCGATTCTGCCGAGAAGGCCCGAATCCCCATAGAGCCATTCGGACCCCGGGGCACACAACCTGCCCACAACAACGTTCGGCCGGACCGTGATCCGTCGCCGGGGCCAGCCGGCGGGTAGCTTCGCCACACGGGCGTGAGGGGGGGCAACCGGTGAAGATCGTCGTCGGGGAGATACTCCCGCTCGCCCTGGTGGTGACCCTGTCCCCCCTCAACGTGATCCCGGTCATCCTGTTGCTGTTCACGAAGCGGCCACTGGTGCATGCATCGTGCTTCCTGGCCGGGTTCGTCGTGGGCGTGGCCGGCGTGCTCGGCGCGGCCGTGGCCCTGGCGGACGCCGTCGACCTCTCCCCGGGCTCGGGCCATTCCACCTGGGTCGGCGTGCTGAAGCTGGCGCTCGGGGTGTACCTGGTGGTGGCCGCCGTGCGGAAGTTCCGCGGCCGGCCCCGGGCGGGCGAGGAGGGCTCCATGCCGAAGTGGATGGACGGTATCGCGGAGTTCGGCCCGGGCAAGTCGGTGGGGGCCGGGCTGGCGCTCGGAGCGGTCAACCCGAAGAACGTCGTCGTGGCCCTGGCCGCCGCCGCGACCATCGCATCGGCGGCCCTCTCGGGGGGCCGGGAGATCGGGGCGATGGCCGTGTACGTCTTCGTCGCCGTGCTCGGGGTGGCGACGCCGATCGTCGTCACGCTGTTCCTCGGAGACCGCTCGCACGAGGTCCTCGACGGCTGGAGGACCTGGCTCGGTCGCAACAACGCAACGGTCATGTCGGTGCTGTTCCTGATCTTCGGCGTGGTCCTGATCGGACAGGGCATCGGGGCGTCGTAGGGGTCGCTCAAGGCTCCGGGGCGCCCGGCCGATACCGAGAGCACGGGGGCCGGGGGATGACCCGGGTCCCGGACGACGGGGGGACGCATGTCGCCATTGGCACTGCAGGTGAACGATGTCGGGTCGGGTCGGGTCGAGCTGGCCCTCAGCTCGGAGCGAGACGGGTCAGCGGGGTCGGCCGAACGGTCCGGGGGTCACTGGTTGTCCTTCCTGGCGTCGCAGGGACTCTCCATCATCCGGCACTGGAGATGAGCCCGCTCCTCCTCGCAGTCGTCGCCGTCAGCTGCTTCGGTGGCGCCGGCGCGCTGGCCTCACGCGCGTGCCGGCGGCCGTGGCGCTGGGGCTGCGCCCGTGCCACGTCCTGAGCGTGCCGGCGGGCGGGCGGGCGCGGCCCCGGGACGACGGCGACGTCAGGGGATGAGTAGCACCCTCCCGAAGGCCTGCCGGCTCTCGATGTAGGCGTGGGCGCCGGCGGCGTCCGAGAGCGGGAACGTGCGGTCGATGACCACCTTGAGCTCTCCGCGCGCGATGTCGGCGAGGTGCCCGGCGATCATGGCGTGCGGGCGAGGCGAGAGCAGCAATTCGGCGCCGAGGAAGTAGCCGGACAGCGTCTGGTTGTTGGGGCGCATCGTCGAGATGTCGAGCCGCTCGGCCGCCGACCGCCCGGCGTCGCCGACCGTGACGCAGCGGCCCCGGTAGGCCAGCACGTTGATGCTCCCCTGCAGGGTCAGGCCTCCCACCGAGTCCACCACCACGTCGACGCCACGGCCGTCGGTCAGCCGGCGCGCCTCGGCCACGAAGTCGTGGGTGCGGTAGTTGATGCCCTCGTCGAGGCCAAGATCCCGGAGGCGCTCCAGACGGTCGTCACTCGAAGCGGTGGCGAGGACCCGGGCGCCGGCACGCTTCGCCATCTGGATCGCGGCGATGCCGACCCCGCCCGCGCCGGCGTGGACGAGAGCGGTCTCCCCCGCCTGCAGCCGCCCGAACTCGAAGAGGCAGTCGTCGGCCGTGCCGAACGGCACCGGCACGCACGCCGCCTCGTCGGTCGGGACCCCGTCGGGGATCTTCCAGGCGAACGCCTCGGGCGCCGCCCGGCGCTCGGCGTGCGAGCCGTCGAGCCCGACCGTCACGGCGCGGTCCCCCACCGCGAACCCCCGGACCTCGGCGCCGACCTCGGCCACCGTGCCGGCGCACTGGTAGCCCACCACGTGGGGCGGGCGGGCCAAGTCGCCGCCCAGCCGGTTCAGCGTGTCACCGCCCTCGATGCTGACCGCCTCGACGTCGATCAGGATCTCGCCCGGTCCGGCCACCGGGTCGGGCACGTCCTCGTAACGAAAGACGTCGGGGGGGCCCGTCTCGTAGTACACCGCTGCCTTCATGAACGGACATACTCCCGCATCTGGAAGCGGCGCGTGCGCTTGACGTACCACCCCGAGGTCTGGGGCAGCTGGGTGGCGATCCTCCCGTTGGCGTTCTTGAAGTAGCTGTGGCACCCGTCCTGCCACACCGTGCCCGACAGGGCCTCGGCCAGCTCCTGGTTGTAGGCGTCCATCACGTCACGCCGGACGTCGACGGCCCGGGCCCGGTGCAGGCGCATGGCTCGCAGCGCACGCAGGACGTAGGTGGCCTGGGCCTCGAGGATCACCAGGATGGAGTTCCCGCCCTGGTTGGTGTTCGGCCCGTACAGCATGAAGAAATTGGGGTACCCCGACACGGTCAGGCCCATGTAGGCGTGGGCCACCTCGGCCCAGTCGTCGTGCAGGCGGCGGCCACCCACCCCCATGATCTCTATCCCCTCGAGGTACTCCGCCGCCTTGAACCCCGTGGCCAGCACGAGGGCGTCCGCCGGCCGCTCCCGCCCGTCGTCGGTGACGACGGCGTGCGGGGTCACGCGCTCGATGCCCTCGGTGACGAGCTCGACATTGTCACGCACGAGCGCCTTGTAGAAGTCGCTGCAGACGAGCGTGCGCTTGCATCCGAACGGGTAGTCCGGCGTGAGCTTGGCGCGGAGCTCGTCGTCCGCGATCCGGTATTCGATGTGGCTGAGGGCCAACGCCTTGAGCCGCTCCGCCACCTCGTCCCCGTGGCGGAAGGCGATCGTGTTCTCGAAGGCCAGATAGATCTCCCGGCGATGGCGCCTGGCCGCGATCGGGTTGCGGGCGAACCGGCGCTTCTCCTCCTCGGTGAACGGCTTGTCCGAACGCGGGAGGATCCACTGGGGTGTGCGCTGGTAGACGGAGACCAGCGCGGACTCCTTGGCGAGCTCGGGGACGATCTGCGCCGCGCTCGCCCCCGTCCCGACGACCGCCACCCGGGCGCCCGCCAGGTCGTGCTGGTGCTCCCAGCGGGCTGAGTGGAAGCACGGGCCGGCGAAGGACCCGAGGCCCTCGATCTCCGGGACGGAAGGCTCGGTGAAGGTCCCGATGGCGCTCACGAGCACGTCGGCCACGTAGGTGACGCCGCCGGCATCGGTCAGGCACCAGTGCCGTGCCCGCTCGTCCCAGCGGGCCGTCGTGATGCGGGTGTGGGGCCGGAGGTGGGGGCGGATGCCGAAGCGGTCGGCGCAGTCCTCGAAGTACTGGAGGATCTCGGGCTGGTCGGCGTACGTCTTGCTCCAGTCCGGCTTGAGGGCGAAGGAGTACGAGTACAGGTGGGACGGCACGTCGCACGCCGCCCCGGGGTAGGTGTTGGCGCGCCAGGTCCCGCCCACGCCGTCGGACGCCTCGAAGAGCACGAAGTCACGCTGCCCGGACTTGGCCAGCCGGATGGCCAGCCCCAGCCCGCCCGCGCCCGCCCCCATGATGGCGACCCGCCAACGCCGGCCCGCGCCCTCCGTCGCGCCGCCCCCCGGCGCGGTCATCCGTCGCCGTCCGCCAGCACGGCGAGGTTGCGCCGGGCGACGTCGTCCATCAGCTCCACCGGCACGCCGTTGGGGTCGCGCACGACGGCGAGCCGCACCCCGCCGACCGCCGCCACGATCGGCTCACCACCGACGCCCAGCGCGGCCAGGCGCGGCAGGACCGTGTCGAGATCGGCGTGGAGCGAGAGCAGCATGAAGCCCTCCACCGGCCCGGACACCTCGGCACTGGGTAGGGCCGTGTCGTCCCGGGCCACCAGCTCGACGATGCCGCTCTCGGGGGACGACGCCTCGCCGAGGAACACCGAGCGCAGCGTGGTGGACTCCCCGCCGAAGAGCGTGGGCCACGGGCCCTCGAAGGTGTGGTCCATGATGACGTCGAGCCCGAGACCGTCGCGCCAGAAGACGAGGCTGGTCTCGGGGTCACGCGTCGCGATCGCAGAGTGGTGCAGCTTCGCCACGGAGCCTCCGGGGAACGTGATGGGGCCACGAGTCTGCCACCGCCCGCCGGGTACGGTCTGCCCTGGGCGGGTCCGAAGGGAGGCACATGCAGGACGAACCACATCCACTGGCGCTGGTCGTCGGCGGCGGGTCGGGCATCGGCGCCGCGGTGGCCGACGCGCTCCGGGCCCGGGGCACCACGACGGTGACCTGGGACATCGCGGGCAGCCACGACGTCACCTGCAACGTGACCGAGCCCGACGAGATCGACGAGGCCGTCGGCGTGACCCGCATGCGCTGGGGCGTCCCCACCACGGTGACGGTGACGGCGGGCGTGGGCCATGCCGGGCTGCTGGTCGACACCGCGCCGGAGGAGTTCGACCGGATCATGCGGGTCAACGCCCGCGGGCCCTGGCTCTGCATGCGGGCCTGGGTCGGCGCCATGCGCGAGGCGGGGGTGCCCGGCTCGTTCGTCGCCGTGTCGAGCGTCAGCGCGCGGTTGGTGGACCGCACCATGGGCCTCTACTGCGCGTCCAAGGCCGCCCTGTCCATGCTGGTCGAGGTGGCCGCGGCCGAATGGGGGCCGCTGGGCCTGCGCGTCAACGCGGTGGCGCCGGGCGTGACGCGCACGCCGATGCTCGGGAACAGCCGCGCGGCGTCCGTCGAGGGCTCACCGTGGCTCGCGGGCGTGGCCGACCGCACCGCGCTGGGTCGCCTCGGCGAGGCCGGCGACATCGCCCAGGCCATCATCGCCCTCCATTCCATGGAGTGGGTCACCGGGCAGGTGCTCGAGTGCGACGGAGGGCTGTCACTACACAGCCCCATCGATTCCTACGGCGCGACGGTGCGCGCCCAGGCCGACCGGCACACGGGGAACGGCTGAAGCGCAGGCCTCAGGCGGCGCCCTGCGGCCGCAGCCCGTCGCACACGATCCCGAGCAGGTCGCAGGCCGGCGTGACGTCGGTGTGCGCGGCCGCCTGGCACGTGGCGCCGACCAGCGACACCACCATGGCCGCCGTCACGTCCGGGCGCACGGCACCCACCGCCTGCGCCCGTTGCAGCAGCACCCCGACGGCGTCGCGGAGCTCGTCCTTGACTCCGGCGACCTCCAGGTCGAACTCCACGCCGGCACCCATCACCGCCGCGATGAGGTCCCGTTTGGCCGCCCCCTCCGCCACGATGTGCTCGAGGAAGCCGAAGAAGGCGCTGGCCGGGTCCTCGGCGCCGGCCAGCGCACGAGCATCGAGCGTCAGCGCCGCGAACCGGTCGAGGAGGATGGACTCGCAGAGCTTCTCCTTGGTCGGGAAGTGCCGGTACAGCGTCCCGACCCCCACCCCGGCCTTCTCGGCGATCACGTCGACGGGCACCTCGATCCCCTCGGCCGCGAAGACCACCTCGGCCGCGTCGAGGATGCGGGCGCGGTTGCGCTGGGCGTCGGCCCGCATCGGGCGCGGGGCGGTGCCGTCCGGTCCGTCACACCCTCCCGGTAGGTTCGCATTCAGGCCCACAGAAATCCTCTCCTCCCCCATTGACAACCGGAGCGTCGGTTCCGTATAGTCTAAAGGGAACCAAGACTCCGATTCCGATTGTAGGCCATTGGAGCCGCCAAGACCAGACCCTTCCCAGGTGAAGGCGGTGGTGGCGGGGCCGGGCGATCGGGGTCGGATCCCTTTCAGGAGACGGAGACGCCATGACCTCGACCCTCGACACCCCGAGCCGGACCTTCGGCACAGGGCCGGACCTCGACCCCAAGCGCTTCCGGGCGCTGGCCATCATCGCGGTGGCCCAGCTCATGGTGGTGCTCGACGCCTCGGTGGTGATCATCGCCCTGCCGTCGGCGCAGCGCGCCCTGCACATCTCGGCGGCCAACCGCCAATGGATGCTGACGGCCTACACCCTCTCGTTCGCCGGGCTGCTCCTCCTCGGCGGCCGCATCGCCGACTACTTCGGGCGCAAGCGGATGTTCGTCATCAGCCTGATCGGCTTCGCCGGGGCCTCGGCGCTCGGCGGCCTGGCCCAGAACTCGGCCATGCTCTTCGGCGCCCGTGCCCTGCAGGGCGCCTTCGCCGCCATCATGGCGCCGGCCGCGCTCTCGCTGCTCACCGTCGCCTTCACCGAGCCCAAGGAAAGGGCCCGGGCCTTCGCCGTCTACGGCGGCATCGCCGGCGCCGGCGCCGCCATCGGCCTCATCCTCGGCGGCGTGCTGACCGAGTTCGCCTCGTGGCGCTGGACGCTGCTCATCAACGTGCCCATCGCGATCATCGCCGCCGTGGCCGCCTTCCGCTACGTCACGGAGAGCCGGGCCTCGGCCAACCACGGCTACGACCTGCCCGGCGCGGTGACCGTGACCGGCGGCCTCCTGGCCCTCGTCTACGGGTTCACCAAGGCGGGCACCGACGGCTGGACCTCGTCGACCACGCTCATGCTGTTCGGAGCCGCCGCCGTGCTGCTCGTCGCCTTCGTGCTCATTGAGCAGCGCGCCCACCACCCGCTGCTCCCCCTGCGCATCGTGCTCGACCGCAACCGGGGCGGCTCGTTCCTGGCCTCGCTGCTGGTCGGCATCGCCATGCTCGGCACCTTCCTGTCGCTCACGTACTACTTCCAGGGCACGCTGCACTACTCGGCCCTGAAGTCGGGCTTCGCCTTCGTGCCGTTCTCGCTCGGGATCATCACCGGCGCCACCGCGGCCAGCCGCCTGCTGCCCCGCTTCGGGCCGCGGGCGCTCCTGACCGGCGGCCTCCTCCTGGCCACGGCAGGTCTCGCCCTCTTCAGCACCCTCGACATCCACTCGGCCTACGTGAGCACCGTGCTCCCGGCCGAGCTCATCGTGAGCCTGGGCATGGGCCTGTCGTTCGTGACCATGAGCAGCACGGCCCTCATCGGTGTCGGCCAAGAGGACGCCGGCGTGGCCAGCGCGCTGGTGAACTCGACGCAGCAGACCGGCGGCTCACTCGGCGCCGCCCTCATCAACACGATCGCCACGAGTGCCACCGTTTCCTACGTCGCCACCCACGGTCACTCGGCCGAGTCGCTGACCGCCGGGGCCATCCACGGCTACACGACCGCCTTCACCTTCAGCGCCATCGTGCTCGCCGCGGCCGCCCTGGCCGCCTTCGGCCTCATCCGCCGGGCCCGACCCTCGACCGACGAGGCCGTCGTCGAGGACGAGCCCGCCCTGGCGCTGGCCGGCGTCTGATCCCGCGGACCGCTCCGGGCCCGCGCCCCGTCCTCGGTGGCGGTGCGGCCCGGGGTGGTTCGTGGCCGGCTACTCGCTGACGATCTCGATCGCGTACTCGGGGCAGTTGGCCACGGCCAGCCGGGCCTTGTCCTCGAGCTCGGGTGGCACCTCGTCGACGATCACCGAGGCCAGCCCGTAGTCGTCGACGTCGAAGATCTCGGGAGCCAGCCCGTAGCAGCGGGCGTGGCCCTGGCACTTGTCGGGGTCGACGCGGAGCTTCATGAGAACACCACCGGGCAGATGCGGGGGCCGCGGACCTGACCGCCGGCCCACGTGACCTCGGCGCCCTCGGCGAGCGAGAAGTCGGGGATACGGGCGAGCCACTCCTCGAGCGCCACCTGCAGCTCCATGCGGGCCAGGTTCGACCCGGCGCAGCGGTGGATGCCCGAGCCGAACGCGACGTGGCGGTTGTGGGCCCGGTCCAGCTGGACCACCTCGGGATGCTCGAACGCCTCGGGGTCGCGGTTGGCGGCCGGGAAGTTCATCAGCACCTTGTCCCCCGCCTTCATGGGGCAGCCGGAGTAGACGACGTCCTCGGTCACCTCGCGGGCCATGGTCACCGGGGAGTAGGCGCGGAGCAACTCCTCGATGGCGGTCGGCATCAGCTCGGGCTCGGCCACGAGGCGTTTGCGGTCCTCGGGATGCGTGGCCAGGTGCCACAGGGAGGAGCCGATGGCACTCCAGGTCGTGTCGACGCCGGCGATGAGCGCCAGGGCCGCCATGCCGAGCACGATGCCGTCGTCGACCGGCGCGCCCTCCACCTCGGTGGTCAGCAGCTCGCTCAAGAGGTCGTCGCCCGGGTTGGAACGGCGCTCCTCGAGCTGCCCGACGAAGTAGTTCAGCAGGCCCTCGGCGCCGCGCTGGCGGCGCTCCGCATCGTCGGCGAACTCGAGCACGTCGCGCACCCAGCCGGTGAAGGTGTCGGAGAGGTCGGGCGAGACGCCGAGGATGTGGGCGATGACCCGGACCGGGATCTGCTGGGCGTAGTCGGCGGCCGCATCGGCGTGGCCGGTGTCGGCGAACCCGTCCAGCAGCCGGCGGCACAGCTCCCGCGTCAGCGGCACGTAGCCGTCGACGCGCTTGTGCGAGAACCACGGCAGGAGGAGCCGTCGCGTCCACGTGTGCAGCGGCGGGTCCGAGGAGATGGGGGGCAGCCCGTACTGGAGGTCGGGCCCCTCGAAGTCGGCATTGGGGTCCTCGTCCTCGTCGCCGGGGATCACCGCGATCTTCTGCGAGCTGAAGTGCTCGATGTCGTGGGCGATCGCCGTGACGTCCTCGTAGCGGGTCGGGAGCCAGCTGCTCTTGCGCCGGTCGGTGTGGGCGATCGGGCACGTCCGGCGCAGATCGTCCCAGATGGAGAACGGGTCCGCGACGTACTGCGGGTCGAGCACGTCGAAATCGGTGGCCCAGTCCGCCACCGGAGCGGTGTGTGTCATCAGAGGCTCCTTGATCCTGTAGTCAGCGACTCGACAATGAGCCTAGTGCGGCCCGCCCGGGGCCCCACGGCGCCGGCGACAAGTTGTGACCATGGTCCCAGCCGGCCCGCAGGCCGGCCACACGGGCGTGCCGCACAGTGCGGAGCACGGCAGATCGCCGGGTCCCACACGGAGAGCAGGAGCGCACACGACATGAAGACCGATCCACTGCCAGAGCCACTGCCCGAGCAGCTGCCCGAGCCGGCACCGGGCGCCGGCACCGGGCTGCCCACCCCACGCCGCGGCGCCCGCTGGCGCTGGTCGGGCCGCCGCCAGGCCCTGGTCGCCGGGGGCGCCATGGCAACCGTGCTGGGCTTCGGCGCGTCCGCCGCCGGCGCGGCCACTCCGACCTCGGGTCCCCCGTCCGGCGCGCACGGCCAGCCGCCGGGCGGGGCGGCCCGGCCCACCGTCGACGGGAAGGTCACCGCCGTCAGCGGCGACGACGTCACCGTGCAGACCCGCCGGGACGCCACGACCACCGTCGTCGTGTCCTCGGCCACCACCTACACGACGGCGACCCGGCCCGGCGCCTCCTCGGCGGCGACCGCCTCGGCGCTCGAGGTCGGCGACTTCATCGGGGTGCAGGGGACCAGGCACGCCGACGGCACCGTGTCCGCCCAGAGCATCGCGATCGGCACCGGCGCCCCACCCGGCCGCGTCAGGGGCTCCCGGCCTCCGGCGTCAGCACCGGCGGCGTGACGGGGGCACCGGCGCGCAGCACCTCGTACTGGCGGGACTCGTCGTCGGCGGTGACCCGCGTCGCCGCTCCGTCCGGACCCCGGCGGAGGACCGCGGCGCCGGTCGGCGCGAACTGCACGATGTAGGCCTTGCGCACGGCGTCGGTGCGGTTGGGGCCCGTCGAATGCGGGGTCAGGGAGGAGAACACCACGATGCTCCCCGCCGGCGCGGGCACGGCCACCGCATCCTCGGGGTCGTGCAGGCACACGAAGCCGGTGTCGGAGTACGCGTGGGCCAGGGTGCCCAGCCGGTGCAGTCCCGGCACCACCCAGGGGCACCCGTTCTCCTCGGTGGCATCGGTCAGCGCCACCCAGCAGGTCAGGTACTGCTGAGGCTCGACGAACGCGTACCCGTTGTCCTGGTGCCACGGGAACGGGGACTCGGTGCCCGGCTTCTTGTACACGGCCTGGTCCCAGTACAGCCGCACGTCGGGTCCGATGAGGTCGGCGCACAGGTCGACGAGCAACGAGCTGGAAGTGAACCGCCGCAGCAGTGCCGAGCGCTCGACCAGGTGGGTCGTGAAGGTGATCTCGTCGGCACGGGCGATGAAGAAGCGCCCGCCCTCCATGGCGCGCAGCGCCTCCTCCTGGCGCGCCTCGAGCGGGTCGATGGCCTCCACCAGCCGCTCCCGCTCGGCCGGCGCCAGCGCATCCTCGAGCACGAAGAACCCCTGTTGGTCGTACTACCGGGCCTGCGCCGGAGTGACGGCGCGGTACGGGCCCGTGTGCTCGGCCCAGGAGAAGGACGTGTTCAGCTCGTCGGCCTGCGGCCCAGTCGCGCTCATGACCCGCTGAAGCTCGGTGGACGGCGCTCGGCGGCGGCACGCACCCCCTCGGCGAAGTCGGCGCTGTCGCGCAGGCGCAGCTGCTCGGCGCACTCGTGCTCCATCGCCCGCCGGGCCTCCTCGACCAGGCCACGACGCAACGTCGCCCGGATGGAGCGGACCGCCAGCGGCCCCGACGCCGCCAGCTCGCCCGCGTAGTCCAGCGCCTGCGCCATCACTTCGCCGTCAGCGGCGAGGAGGTCGCACAGGCCGAGCGCCAGTGCCTCGGCGCCCGCGACACGCCGTCCGGTCAGCAGCAGGTCGGCTGCCGCCTGTGGCCCCACGGCGGCCGGCAGCGTCACGGAGAGGGCGAAGCCGTGGTGGAAGCCGAGCCGCGCGAAGTTCGCGCTGAAGCGGCTCTGTGCGGTCGCCACCCGGAAGTCCGCCGACAGCGCCAGACCGCAGCCGCCGCCGATGGCCGCGCCCTGCACCGCGGCGACCACCGGCAGCGGGGCAGCGAAGAGACGGAGCGCGGCCCGGTAGAGCTCGGCGATGTCCTGCCCGGCGTTGCCGGCGAAGTCGAGGCCGGCGCAGAAGTGCCTCCCCTCCGATGCGAGCACGATGGCCCGGCACCACCCCGAGCGGCCCAACTCCTCGTAGGCGGTGGCCACCTCCTCCAGGAGGGTGGTGTCGAAGTAGTTGTTGGGCGGCCGGTGCATGCACACGACGGCGACGTGGTCGTCGTGGTGCTCCACCGTGACGTCGGCTCCGCTCATGGCTCTATGTCCTCCAGGCTGCGCCAGTAGACGAGGGCATCCTCGCCCTCGACGGCGTCGGGTATCCGCCCCACCTCCTCGAAGCCGAGATTGCGGTACATGGCGCGGGCGGGGTTGGACTCGAAGACGAGGTTGAACTGCATGGCGTCGAACCCGAGGCGCCGCGCCTGGCGCAGCGAGTGCTCCACCATCGTCCGCCCGACCCCTGTGCTCCGGTACGGGGCGAGCACGAAGTAGCCGGCGTTCGCGATGTGCGCGGCGCGGCCGACGAAATTGGGCTTGAGGTAGTAGGCGCCGACGAGGTAGCCACCGAAGTGGGCCACGGACACGGCGGAGGAGTGGGCGACCCAGTAGTCGTCGAAGTCCGGGCGCGTCAGCGGGGGCTGCTGCGGGAACCCCTCGCCGGCGGCGACGATCCGGCTGAACGCCACGAACACCTCGTCGTAGTCGTCCACGGTGGCCATGCGGATGTCGACCGGCACGACGCCCACGGTAGTGGGGCACGGGCGAGCGCAGACCGATCGCACAGGGGCTGCAGGCGCGGTGGGCGCTACCCGCCGACAGCGAACCCGGTCGAGCCCGTGCCCGGGCGCACCGCCTCAATGGGATCGCGCAGGTCGTCGATGTAGCCCAGCGCGTACGCGCCGCGGTCGTACCCCATCAGGCGGAGCAGGTCCGTCGGCAAGGTCTCGGCCACCTCGCGGGGCACCGAGAGGTACTGGTTCTCCTCCTGGCGCAGCCAGGCGACGTTGTAGGTGATGTTCAACCCGATGCGGCTGCCGGCGGAGCGGTTGGCGCCCCCGCCGTGGTACACGCTGCCCGAGTAGAACAGCACCGAACCGCGCGACATCTCCGCCGGCTCGGTGTCGTCGGGACCGAAGGTGAGCTTGTCCTCGCGGAGGTTGCTCCCGGGCACGACCCGGGTGGCGCCGTTCTCCTCGGTGAAGTCGGTGAGTGCCCAGATCGTGTTGCACTGCACCTCGTAGCCCGGTGGGAACGGGAAGAAGTCGAACGCCCACTGGTCGCGGTGGATCGGCTGCGCGGTCTCCCCCGGGCCGATGGCGATGGCCTGCGTCAGGTGCAGCTGGATCTTCGTGGCGTGTCCGAGGAAGGTACGCGCCGTCGCCAGCGCGAGCGGGTACATGACGAGCTCGCGGCACGCGGGCGAGCGGGCGATCAGCGAGCCCGTCCGCCGGGTGCGGCTGCCGCTGAAGTCGTCCGGTCCCGTCGGGGTGGCGCGCAGGAACGGGCCGAGCTCCGACTCGATTCGGTCGAGCAGCGCCGCGGCCGCCAGGTCGTCGACCACGGCGGCTCCGTCCCGCCCCACCGCCGCGGCGAGCTCGTCGGGGCTCACGTCGTTGGGGAGGTGGGCGATGGGCACGTCCCATCCTCCACAAAGTCCACGGGCGCGGCAACTCGTGCCGCGGTCGCCGTCCGCGTCAACCCCTCGGCAGGGTCAGAAACCCGGGAAGACGGCGCGCAGGGTGTCGAGTGCCGACTCGTCGCCGGTGAAGTCCGGCGTGTGCGCCGGGTCGAGCCGGCCGTAGACGAGGCGGCTGAACGCCTCGGCGGGCAGCTCCAGATCGGGTTCGGACCCGACCGTGCCCGCGACGAACTCCACGCTGTCCGTCGACAGGCCCACGGTGAAGTCGCGCCCCGGCTCCGAGGTGCGGACGGCGATCGAGCGCGTCGCACCGGTCGGCTTGGCCGCGAAGCGGGCGATGAGCTCGAGGTTGTCGACCACGACGGCAGTGGCGTCGTGGGGCAGCCGGGCGCCGTCGTCGAAGACCACCTCCACGTCCCAGGTGTGGAATGCGTGCTCGTTGAGCCGCATGGCGACGGCGTGATCGAAGTCGAGCGTGATCGGGCCCATGGGGAACGCCACGCGGGTACGGTCCCCGGGGCTGACCGCTTCGAGTGCCTCGGTCACGGCCTCGTCGGTCACGAGCGCGTCGTCCGCCTTGACCCGGGCCGACTTCTTGTTCCACTCGTCCCACACCGAGGGGGCGAAGTCGTCGGGGGTCGTGCGGCCCGCCAGCACGTCCTCGAGGTTGCGGCGCATGATGACCGCGCCGGAGCCGATGTGCGAGAGCACGTCCGCGATCGACCACTCGCTGTCGTAGGACTGCGCCTGGAGTTGGGCGTCATCGAGACCGCGGGTGAGCTGGTGCAGGCGCCCGACCGAGCCGCGGAGCGGGGCGAGTGGGCTGTCCATGGGTAGTGCCTCCTTGTCGTGACGGTTGTCGCCGGCGGAACCGGTCTACCCGTCGGCGGCCCGCGCCGTCGCGAGCGCCCGCATCCACCACGTGAGGTCGTCGGCCAGCATGGCGAGCCGGGGCTCGAGCGACGAGAAGTGCGCCAGGTCCCCGGGGTGCTCAGAACCGAAGATGGCGCGCATCACGTCGGGCAGCACGTGGACGGCGTGGCGCAACGGCGCCATCTCGAACTCCACCGCCACCGCCCGCAGCTGCTCAATGGCCCGTGCCCCGCCCGTGTTGCCCCAGCCGACGAAGGACACCGGCTTGCGCCGCCATTCCACGAACGTCGAGTCGAGGGCGTTCTTCAACACGGCGGGGTAGCCGTGGTTGTACTCGGCGGTGAGGAACACGTAGCCGTCGGCCCGATCCACGACGCGCCCGAACCGGACCACGGCGTCGTCGGCGTAGTCCCGGCCCGTCTTGGCGGGGGCATCGCCGTCGAAGAACGGCAGCGGATGGTCACGCAGGTCGAGCAACTCGACTTCGAAGTCGTCGCGCTGCCCCAGCCGGTCCATCACCCACGGCGCCACCCGCTCGCTGAATCGACCCTCCCGGGTGGTGCTCGTGATCACCTGCAGCAGCACGACCTGCGCCTTTCGTCCTCGTCGGGTGTCCCCGCCGGAATGGAGCCTAACAGGATCCCGCCCTTATTTAGCTTGACGGTTAACTAACTTTTCGGTTAAATACACCGCATGACGATGACCGAGGACCGGCTCGATGCGGCGTTCGCCGCGCTGGCGGACCCCACCCGGCGCGCCATCGTGAGCCGGCTGGCCCAGGGTGACGCCACGGTGGGCGAGCTCGCCGCGCCGTTCGACATGTCGCTGCCCGGAGTCTCCAAGCACCTCAAGGTGCTCGAGCGGAGCGGCCTGATCTCGCGCCGTCGCGACGCGCAGTTCCGGCCCTGCCACCTCGAGGTCGAGGTGCTCGACGGCGCGCTGAACTGGATCGGCACGAATCGGCGGCTCTGGGACGAGCGCTTCGAGAAGCTCGATGCCCCGGGGATCAGCGGGGCGGGGCAGCCGGGCGCGACGCGACCGGTGGCGCCGGCGGGACGTCCTCGCCCCGCCAGGCCCGCCAGGCCCGGTAGCCGCCCGCCAGGTCCGCAGCACGGCTGAAGCCGAGTTCACGCAGCGACGCCGCGGCCAGGCTCGAGGCGTACCCCTCGGAGCAGACCACGATCACCGGCTGGTCGTAGCCCTCCACCTCGGGCAGCGCATGGCTGCCCTGGAGATCGAAACGCCACTCGAGCACGTTGCGCTCGACCACGATCCCGAATCCGAGCTCGCCCTCCAGGGCTCGTTGGCGCTCGGGGCGGATGTCGACCACGAGGGCGCCACCGGCACGAACCCGTTCGAGTTCGTGCGGTTCGACCCGGTCGATCTGGCGCCGCGCCGAAGCCACGAGGTCGTCGGCGGAGCGGGTGCTCACCAACCGGCGGCTCCTGCGCCGGCCCACGACGTGAGGTCGAGGGCCGGATCGTGCTCCTCGCTACCGTCGTAGGCCCAGCGCAGACCCTTGGCCACCAGGTGGTCTCCCTCGAGGTCGAAGAAGGTCATGGTGGTGAGCGCCGGGCTGTACACGTGAAGGCTCAGGGCGAGCTCACCGGCCTCGTTGGTCACGTCGTGCACGTGCCCGGTGCCGAAGCCCAGCGTGGTGCCGGCGCGGAGCTCGTTGTGCACCAGTGAAAGCCGTCCCGTCTCGTCCCGCCGGGGCACCGCCTCGACCAGGGTGCCGGAGATGACGCTCAGAGCGCCGCTGGCCGCGCCGTGGTCGTGCAGCTCGACCTTGCCTCCCGTCGGCCAGGCGATGAGCCAGGCGTCGAAGTCCGGCGTCCGGGCCACCAGACGCCACGAGCGATCCTCGACGTCGAGCGCGCCCGGCCACTGGACGGCCGTGGCCAGACGGGCCGCGATGTCGGTCGGCACGATCTTGTCGTTCAGCCTCGCTGCCCTGCCGTGCTGCCTCGCGGCGACCCGACCACCGCCGGCCCTGGGGGGGAGGGGGGCGGGGTGGGGCGGGTCGCTGCGGAGCATTGGCAGAGGGTACCGGTAAAACCCGACTAAGTCAATCGTATTTAAGGAGAACCGGCGGGATCCCGTCGGCCTCCCGCCAAGGCGGCCACCAACAGGGCAATCGTGAGCGCAGGGTCGGTGGTCCGGTCATCTGGTCCAGCCGCCCGGACCTGCAGAGTCCGGTCCGGGCTGTCCGACCGCCGGATCAGGCGGAGACGGGGACCGGGACCGGGACCGGCACGACGATCGGCACGAACGAGGCCCGCAGCGAGTCGAGTGTCTGGCGGTACGAGCCGATGAGGCTGTCCTCGCGGTAGCCGAGGTTGTTGTCGAGGCAGAAGGCACGGACGATGCCCTGGGCGCGGGCCAGGTTGGGCCGGGGCATGTTCGGGAACAGGTGGTGCTCAATCTGGTAGTTGAGGCCACCCAACAGGAGGTTGGTGAACCAGCCGCCGGCGATGTTGCGCGAGGTGACCACCTGGCGCCGGGCGAAGCTGAGCCCCGAGCCGGACTCGATGATCGGCATACCCTTGTGGTTCGGCGCGAAGCTGCAGCCGAGGTAGACGGAGAACACCGCCTGCTGCACCGCGATGAACGCGACCGCCTTCAACGGCGACAGAACCCAGAAGACACAGGTCAGGTACAGCGCGACGTGCAACGCCAGCAGCGCGCCCTCCACGCCGGCGGCGCGGTTGCGCTGTCGGATCAGTCTCCGGATCCCCAGCACGTAGATGCCGGTGCTGCGCAGCACCATGAGCGGGAAGAACAACGGGGCCCGCCAGCGTTCCATCGCACGGGTCAGTGCATTGCCACTCGCGCCCTGTCCGTCCGCGGGGAGGGTGACGCCGGCGTCGCCGATGTCCGGATCGCGCCCTATCTCGTTGGGATGCGCGTGGTGCGCGCTGTGCTTGGGCACCCACCAGCCGAAGCTCATCCCGATCAAGACGTTGCCGACGGCGAAGCCGAGGAGCCGGTTCGCCCGTCGCGAGCGGAACACCTCCTGGTGCCCGGCGTCGTGGCCGACGAAGCCGAGCTGGGTGAACATGAGCCCGAGGAACGCGGCGATGAGCAGCGCGAACCACGAGTTCCCCACCAGCACCAGGCCGGCGAACCCGGCGCCGAACGCGGCGACGGTCAGGGGGATCTTGGCTCCGTAGTAGCCGGGCCGGCGATTGAGCAGGCCCGCTTCCCGGACCTGACGGGCGAGGACGCCAAAGTCCTCCGACGAAACGTCGATGGTGTCGGTCTCCACAGTCCCACTTCCGCGAAATCCATCGGGGAGCGCTACCGCGGACGGGGCAACACCAAGAGTCGAGCTCTTATTCCGTAAGGCCGATTTTAGACCCATCGGGACCTGTGGTGTGGCCCGCCCCGGGCATGACACAAACACGTCAGTCATGTCGCGACACCACCCTTGCCACCGCAGCGGCTCCCGCCGGCGTCGGGCTGCGCCGACCCCAGAACATGGGGGCGACCCTGGCCTACGCTGATCCCTTCTCCTCACCGCCATTCTTCGCCAGGAAGCGATCGATGTTCGCTCGAAGCTCGGGCGAGACGAACGACCGGTCCTCCGCGCTCAGTGCGAAGTCGAGGGTCGCCAGCACGGCTCGCTCCAGGTGCATGTTGAGCACCCGCTTGGTGTCCTCGACGGCCCGGCGCGGCAGCGCCGAGATCCGCTGGGCGCAGGCCAGGGCCTGATCGAACACCTCCCCATCCGGGCAGACGTGGTTCACGAGGCCGATGGCCGCGGCACGCGTCGCAGGGATGCGGTCGCCGGTCAGCGCGTACTCCTTGGCCAGTTGCAGGCTGATGAGGAGCGGCCAGGTCACCGGGCCACCGTCGGCGGCGACGAGGCCGATGGCCACGTGCGGGTCGGCCAGGTGAGCGCTCTCCGCCATGAAGACGATGTCGGACAGAGCGACCAGGCTGCAGCCCAGGCCCACGGCGGGACCGTTGACGGCGGCCACGATGGGGACGCGGCAGGCCACCATGCCGGTCACGATCTGGCGGCCGTGGGCCAGGGTCTCCTTGCGGCGCTCGGCGTCGGTGGCGAGCTCGTCGAGGTAGCTGAAATCACCCCCGGCGGAGAACGCGCGGCCGTTCCCGGTCAGGACGACCGCCCGCGCCTCGTCGTCGGCGTCGATCTGCGGGAACAGGCCGGCGAGCCCCTTGTGGAGCTCGTGATTCGTCGCGTTGAGATGGTCGGGCCGGTTCAGGCGGACGATCCGGACCGGACCGTCGCTCTCGACTTCGAGCTCATCGGGGACGTCGTACGAAGTCATCTGACCTCCAGATCGTGGCGCCATTCGCCGTTGCACAGCACACCCAACATCCGTTCCGACCGCACACGGGTCTCCGGGCTCGACGCCGGGCTCACGAGGCCGGCAGCCCGAGGATCCGGCGAGCCACGAGGTTCCGCTGGATCTGCGAGGTCCCACCCATGACGCTCTGGGCCCGGCTGTAGAGGTACGCGTTCAGCCACGTGTCGTCCCCGCCGCCGTGAGCGATCCCGCCGATGGCGAGCGCGGCGTGACCCACCGCCTGCTCGACCGAGGTCATCAGGAGCTTGTCGACCGATCCCTCGGGGCCATGGTAGATCCCGTTGAGGCGATCGGACAGGCGTCGCTGCACGTGGCGCCGCAACATCTCCACCTCCACGATCGCCCACCCGAGCTCACGGACCTGCTCTGCGCTGAAGGCACCGGGGTCCTGCCGCACGCGGCGGCTCAGGTCGTTCACGAGCTTGCTGTAACGAGCGACGTACCCGAGCTCGCCCGGCTCCCGTTCGTGGCTCACGACCGTCATCGCCAGCGACCAGCCCTCGCCCGGCGCACCGATCATGTGCCGCGCCGCCACGCGTGCACCGTCGAAATGCACCTCGCCGAATTCCTTCGTGACCCCGTTGATCATCTTCAGGGGCCGCTGCTGAATGCCGGGCTGGCGCATCGGGACCGCGAACGCAGAGATGCCGCGGTGCATGGCCGCGTCCTGGTCGGTGCGAGCGAGCACCAGGCACCACTCGGCCTCGTCCGAGTAGCTCGTCCAGATCTTCTGCCCGGAGATGACGTAGTCCTCTCCGTCGAGGTCGGCCCGCGTGCGCAACGAGGCCAGGTCGGAGCCGGCGTCGGGCTCACTGAAGCCCTGGCACCAACGATCGCGCCCGTTGACGATCCCGGGGAGGAACCCGCGCTTGATGTCGTCGCTCCCGTGCTCGAGGATGCCCTGGACCAGGTAGCCGAGACTCGGTCGCGGCGGCGCCCCCGCCGCCGCCAGCTCCTCGTCGACGATGACCTCGTGCACCGACGACAATCCTTGCCCGCCGATGTCGGTGGGCCAGGACATGCCGAAGAAGCCGGCGTCGTAGAGCTGCCGGTGCCAGGCGGCCATGCCGGCCCAGTACTCGTCGTCGGTGGAGGACGTCGGGAGGCCCGGATTGTTGTCCACCAGCCATACCCGGAGCCGCAGGCGGAATTGCGATTCCTCGAGCGAGTCACCGAAGTCCATCGGCGGCCTCCAGGTCGTGATGGACGAGCACGTGCATCAGGCTTGCGCCGGCATTGCCCAGGACGTCGCTCGACAGGAGGGAGCGGCGCAGGTAGACGTGGGCCAGGCACTCCCAGGTGTTGCCGATGCCCCCGTGCACCTGAATCGCGGTCTCGCACACGCTGGTCGCCGCCCTCGCGCAGTAGGCCTTCGCCAGGGTGGCCGCCGTCAGCGCCTCAGGGGCGGCCAGCGCGTCCACGGCCCAGGCTGCGTGCAGCGTGATGCTGCGAGAACCCTCCATGGCGACGAACGCGTCGGCCAGCATGTGCTGCACGGCCTGGAACGAACCGATGGCAGCGCCGTACTGCCGGCGCTCGGTCGCGTAGGCAGAGGCGAGGTCCACCGCGCCGCGCATGATCCCCACCAGGTCGGCACACGTCAAGGCGAGGCCCAGGGCGGTCCAGCGAGCCAGGTCGTCCGCCGTGATCGGACCGGCCGGCTCGTCGACGAGCACGACGTCGGATGACGGGTCGAGGACCACGGAGGGGCGGGTGAGGTCGAGGCCACCCGGCGCGGCGGGCAGCTCGACGCGAGCCAGTCGGTGGCACTCGCCGTCGGGAACCAGGAGGAGTGCCTGCGCCGAACCCCGCGCGTCAATGGCCACCGCGGCCGGTGATGTCCCGTCGAAGGCCCGGGCCAGCGACGAGAGGGCGGGGTCGAGCGCGACGGTCTCGGTCACGTCGCCCGGCGCTGCGCCGGCCAGCCGGCGGAGCTCGGCAGCCAAGGTGGGCCCGAGGAACGGGGTGTCGGCCAGCCCCCGGCCCAGCTCCTCGGCGACCACCGCCGGTTCCACGCCTGACGCCAGGCTGTCCCCGCCGTCCACGGCGGTGCGCAGCTCCCACCACCCCGACGCGGCGACGGCAGCGTCCAGCGTGGCCATCCGTGCGGCATCGCCGATCTGGCCGACGGCCCGGGGGGCGAGCCGGTCGACGACCTGGGCGGCCGAATCGCGAAGGGCTTGTTGCTCCTGGGACAGGCGAACGTCCATCAGTCGCGGTGCGCGGGTGTCGCGAGCGAGTGCGTCCACTGGTCGCGCAGCGTGCGACGCAGCACCTTCCCCGACGGGAGGCGCGGGATCTCGTCGACGATGACCACGTGACGAAGGTGCTTGTAGGTCGCCAGCGACGCGGCGACGAGCTGCTGGAGCTCTTCGTCACCCACGTGCTGGCCCGGGTCGAGCTGCACCGCGGCGACGGGCACCTCGCCGGCCCGGGCGTCCTCAATGCCGAACACCGCGCAGTCGAGGACGGCCGGGTGCTGATGGAGGACCGCCTCGAGCTCCGCGGGCGCCACCTGGAACCCGTTGACCTTGATCATCTCCTTCGAGCGGTCGGTCAGGTGGACCCACCCCTCCGGCTCGAGCCACCCGACGTCACCCGTGCGGTACCAGCCGTCGGCGAACGCGTCGGCCGTGGCATCGTCGGGGAGATACCCGGCCATGACGGAGGCGCTGCGCACCTGGATCTCCCCGATCCCCCCGGGCTCGAGCACCTCTCCGCTCTCGAGGTCGGCGATCCGCAGCTCGACGCCCGACGGCGGAAGACCCGCCGAGTCCAGTCGCCACTGCTCGGGTCGATGGACCGGGTTCGCCGCGATCACCGGGACCTCGCTGGCCCCGTAGGCCGGCAACCAGCGCACGCCGGTCCGTTCGGTCACGATCCTGGCGACGCTCTCGGTCACCGGTGTGGCCCCCCACATGATGTAGCGAAGGGATGACAGGTCGTACTCCTCGAGCCGCGGGTGGTTGGCCATCGCCAACGCGATCGGCGCGACCGCCATCTCGAGGGTCATCCGCTCGGACGCGATCCGCTCGAGCACCTCGTCGAGGTCGAACCGTCGGTGCAGCCGCACCGTTGCCCCCGCCGAGACTGCGGTCAGCAGGTTGAGCAGACCGAGGATGTGGGAGGGAGGCGTGGCCACCTGGAATCGGTCTTCGGGCCCGAGACCGAGGACGTCACGCCAGTGCACGGTCGCGTGGCCCATGGAGCGATGCGTGTGTCGCACGGCCTTGGGCAGCCCGGTCGTGCCCGAGCTGAAGACCAGGATGGCCTCGGCGTCTGCGCTCACCGTGTCCGGTTCCGGGCGGGTGCCGCGGTCGGCGAAGGGATCCTTCGACGAGTCGTCGAAGTCCGTCACGTGGTCGCCTCCGAGTGACTCGGTGAGCAGCGACGCGGCCTCACCGTCGGCCACGGCGTGCACCGGGCCGGTCAACTGCAGCGCGTGGGTGACCTCGGTCGACTTCCACGCCGGGCTCAGGAGGACTGCGGCCGCACCGAGCTTGCTGACGGCGTACACCGCGATGATGAACTCCACGCGATTGGTCGTCATCAGCGCCACACGATCACCTGCGCCCACGCCACGGGATGTGAGGTGGGCGGCGAAGGAGTCGCTGCGCTCGTCGAGCTCGCGGAACGTCCAGCGATCGTCGCCGGCCAGCACGGCGATCCTCCCCCCGAACCGGTCAGCGGCGACCTCGAGATCCCGGTGCATAGCGGCCGCTACCATCGGAAACATTCTTCTCCTATTTGAGATCAAGCGTCAACATGCAGCGGATGTACACTTCTCCGATGCGAGCAGGGAGTGCCTTCGATGAGCGTGGATGACCTCGACGACGTGCGACGGGAGATCATCGAGACCGTCCGGCGGTTCGTCGCCCGTGAGGTCGTCCCCGTCGCACCCGAGCTCGAGCGCGAGGACCGCTTCCCCGCCGACATCGTGGCGCAGATGCGCGAGCTGGGCCTGTTCGGCGTGACCATCCCCGAAGCCTACGGAGGGCTCGGTCTCGACCTCCTCACCTACATCGGGGTCATTGAGGAGCTGGCGTACGGCTGGATGAGCCTGACCGGCATCGTGAACACCCACACGATGGCCGCCACGCTGATCCTGGCGCACGGGAGCGAGGAACAGAAGCAGCGGTGGCTGCCCCTCATGGCCTCCGGCGAACGCCGGGGGGCCCTGTCGCTGTCCGAGCCCGACGCCGGCAGTGACACCCGCAACATCTCGTGCCGGGCCCAACGCGACGGGGACGAGTACGTGCTGAACGGCACCAAGGCGTGGGTCACCAACGGGGAGCACTCCGCCATCGTGGCCCTGGCGGCCCGGACCGAGGAGGGGATCTCCGCCCTGATCGTGGAGAAGGAGCCGGGGCCCCGGTTCGAAGGGATCTCGGTCAGCAAGCACGTGGGCAAGCTCGGCTACCGCGGCGTGGAGACCGTCGAGATGGCGTACACCGACCACCGCATTCCCACCGCGAACCTGCTCGGCGAGGCCGGCCGCGGCCTGCCTCAGATCCTCAGCGTGCTCGAGCTCGGCCGCATCAACATCGCGGCGCGGGCAGTCGGCGTGGCCCGGGCCGCCTTCGACGCCGCCTTCGAATACGCCCAGCAGCGGGTCACCTTCGGCAAGCCCATCGTCGAGCACCAGGCGATTCAGCTCAAGATCGCGGACATGGCGACCCGGCTCGAGGCGGCACGCCTCCTGACCCGCAATGCCGCCGAACGCAAGACGGCCGGCCTGCGCTGCGACGTCGAAGCCGGGATGGCCAAGCTGTTCGCCAGCGAGACGGCGCTCGACCTCTCCATGGAAGCCATGCGGATCCATGGCGGCATCGGCTACACGACTGACCTGCCCGTGGAGCGCTACTACCGCGACGCGCCACTCATGGTCATCGGCGAGGGGACCAACGAGATCCAGAGGATGGTGATCGCGCGAGGCCTGGTCGCCCGCGCTCAGCGCGGCGAGTGACCCGCCCGGTCGCCACCGCGATCGGAGAGCTCCCGGATCACCTCGTCGGTGTGCTCCCCGAGTGAGGGGACCGGTGCGATAGGCCCTGGCGCGACGTCGGAGAAGCTGACCGGGCCGTTGACCGAGCGCTGGGTGGTGCCCGAGGCGCCGCCACCGATCTCGACCAGCCCATGGTTGGCCAGCAGCTGCGGGTCTTCGACGACCTCCGCCGGCGTCTGCGCCGGCGCCCACCAGACGCCCTCGCGCTCGAAGCGCTCCGCCCACTCGGACAGGGGACGCCCCGCGATGATCTCGTCGAGTACGGCGATGATCTCCACCCGGTGCCGCCGGATGGCCGATGCATCGGCGAAGCGCGGGTCCTCGGCCAGGTCGGGGCGACCGAGGGCGCGGCACACCGCGTCGATGTGCCGGGACGCCTCGAGTCCGGTGAAGAAGAACCACCGGCCGTCGGCGGCGCGGTAGGGATTCATGAGCGGTGCCTGGTTGCGTTCCCTCGGCTCGGCGCGGGCGACCTTGCCCAGCGTCATCTGCAATCCGAGATCCCATCCCAGGACGTAGGCGCCGGTGCGGAGCAGCGACACCTCCACGACCCGCCCCCGGCCCGTGGCCCGCTGCTCCAGCACGGCGGCGAGCAGCCCGCCCAGCGCAGCGAGCCCCGTGATGTGGTCACCGATGCCGCCTCGCGCGTTCAGCGGCGTGCCCTCGTGGTCGGCCATCTGCATGGAGAGCCCGGAACGGGCCCAGAAGGCCCCGATGTCATAGGTCGGACGGTTCCGCTCGGTCCCCTGCAGCCCGTAGCCGCTGATGCTGCAGTACACGAGATGAGGATGGCGCCCGACGGTCGCCGCCGGCTCCAGCCCGAGGCCGTCGAGCGCGTCCGGTCTGAGGTTGCTGATGAACACGTCGGCCGTGGCGAGGAGATCCTCGAGATGCTCCCGGCCCTCGGGCTGGCGCAGGTCCAGCACGACGCTTCGCTTCCCGCGGTTGTCGAGCGAGAAGGCCGGGTTGGGCATGTCGCTGTCGATGCCCAACGACCCGAACACCTGTCGCATGGGGTCACCCGTCGGGGCCTCGACCTTGATCACGTCGGCGCCCCAGTCGGCCAACAGCGCCGCGGCGGACGGCGCGGCGACCCAGACGCCCAACTCGACGACCCGCAGGCTGGCCAGGGCGGAGAGCCCCGACGACGGCTCCTCGCTCACCCCGGGACCTCGGAGCGCCTCTGCAGCGCCTGCTCCCGCAGCGCGTCCTTCATCACCTTGCCGGTCGCGTTGATGGGGAGCTCGTCGACCAGCTGCACCGCCCTGGGGACCTTGTAGTTCGCCATCTCGTCGCGGCACCATTCGATGATCGCCGCGCTCGACACGTCGTCCGATCGGGGGACCACGAAGGCCATCCCCACCTCGCCGAGGCGCTCGTCGGGGACCCCGATGACGGCGGCCTGGGCGACGCCGGGATGGCGAAGGAGCACGTCCTCGATCTCGGCGGGGTAGGCGTTGAAGCCGCCGACGATGAACATGTCCTTGGCACGGCCGACGATCCGCAGGCAGCCGGCGTCGTCGAGCACCCCGATGTCGCCCGTGCGCAGCCAGCCGTCCGGCGACAGCGCACGCGCCGTCGCCTCGGGATCGTCGAGGTAGCCGACCATCACGCTGCCCCCGCGCAGCAGGATCTCACCGGGTTCCCCCGCCGGCACGTCCTCGTCTCCCTCACCGACGATGCGCAGCTCGAAGCCGGGACGGAGCCGTCCGACCGTCGTCGCGATCGTCTCCACGTCGTCACCGGGCGTGGTGGCCGCGGCGGTGCCGGCCTCGGTGAGCCCGTAGCCGGTGATGATGGTCGAGAACGGCAGCTCCTCGTCGATGCGTCGGATCAGCTCGACGGGAATGTCGGCCGCACCGGTCACCGCCACCCGAAGGCTCGACATGTCATGGCCACCCCGATCAGGATGATCGAGGATGGACTGGTAGACGGTCGGCGACCCGGGGAGCACGCTGACCCTCTCGGCCTCGACACGGCCCAGGACCCGGTCGACGTCGAACACCGCCTCTGGGAGCATGAGTGCGCCGCTGGCCACGCAGGCCAGGATCCCCGCCTTCAACCCGAACATGTGGAAGTAGGGGTTGACCATCAAGTAGCGGTCGTCGGCGCACAACCCGGTCATCTCGACCCAGTCCGTGGCGACGCGCAGCGTCCGGCGGTGGGACATCACCACGCCCTTGGGCAGTCCCGTCGTCCCCGACGTGAAGAGGATGTCGGACGGGTCGTCCGGTCCGGTGTCGGTGCACCGCCGGTCGACCTCCGACCGGTCGGCGTCGGTGGCCCACGCCAGGAACGCCGCCCAACCCTCGGTACCCTCCGCGGCCGGCCCGCGGGCCACGACGATCGTCTCGAGGTCAGGGAGGTCGACACCGGTCGCGCGGAGCATGGCGACGTAGTCGGTCCCGAGGAAGTCCGTCACCGTCACCAGGGCTCGGGCCCGGCTCCGGGACAGGATGTCCACCGCCTCGCGGCCCTTGAAGCGGGTGTTGATCGGGACGAGGACCGCGCCGGCCAGAGAGAGGCCGAGCACGGCCACGATCCACTCGGCACTGTTGAAGGCCCAGATGGCCACGCGGTCGCCCGGCTCCGTGCCGGCGTCGACGAGTGCGGCCCCGAACGTGCGCGCCTGATCGAAGAGCTCGTCGTACGTCAGCCGGGTCGGGCCATCCCCGACCGCAGGGCGCTGCCCGAACCGGCGAGCGGCAGCAGCGAGGAGCGCCGGGATGGTCGGCGACGGGCCATCCCCGCGCGCCGTCATCGAGTGGCGGCCTCGGACACGTTGAGCAACGTGGCGAGGTTCCCGCCCATGATCTTGCGCACCGACTCCTCGTCGAGGCCTCGCAGCTCGTCCACGTAGCTCACGGGGTCGGCCAGGCCCTCCGGGTGCGGGTAGTCGGACCCGAACAGCACGTGGTCCACCCCGGTGAGCTCGGCCAGCTCGCCGAGATCCTCCTCCCAGAAGGGGCTGATGTAGATGTTGCGCTTGAACACGTCGACCGGGTTCTCCAGGAAGTCCTGCGGCATCTTCTTGTACACGTCGGCCAGGTTCTTGAGGAGCGGTGCGACCCAGCTGCTGCCGTTCTCGATCACCGCCACCTTGAGGGCGGGGAAGCGGGACAGGGCGCCGTGGCAGATCAGCGCCGACACGGAGTCCTCGACCGGTCGCCAGGCCGAGAGCATCCGGAAGGCCTGGGGCTGGAACGGGAGCATCTCGGAGTCGCTGCCCTCCCAGTCGTTCGCATACCGCTCGTACCCGCTGTCCGAGGAGTGCATGGCCACCAGCACGTCGTGGTCGACCACCTTCTGCCAGAAGGGGTCGAACTCCTCCTTGCCGAAGGAGCGGGGGCCGCGGAAGCCGTACGCCGGCGCGGGCCGGATGAGGACGACCCGGGCGCCGCGTTCGAGGACCCAGTCGAGCTCCTCGATCGCACGCTCCACGATGGGCAGGGTGATGATCGGCGTGGCGAAGATCCGGCCCTCGTAGTCGAACGACCACGTCTCGTACAGCCACTGGTTCAGACTGTGGATCACCTCGTGCGTGAGCTCGGGCGCGTCCCGCATGCGCTCCTCAATGAGGCTGGCCAGGGTGGGGAACATCAGGGCGCGGTCGATGCCCTGCTCGTCCATCAGCGCGAGCCGCGACGCCGGGTCGCGGAAGGCGGGGATGGACTTCATGGGCTCCCCGAAGATCTCGCGCCGGCTCTTTCCCTCGGGGTTCCCGACCCGGAAGTACTCCTCTTGCGCACCGGGGCGGGCCACGACGTCGAACGTCGGGTTCGGGATGTAGTTGCTGATCACCCCACGGACCACGATCTTGGTCCGGCCGTGCACGTCCACGTAGTCGATCGCACCCTTGTACCGCTCGGGCAGGAACTTGGTGAACGCGTCGCGCGTCTCGTAGAGGTGGTTGTCTGCGTCGAACAGGGGGATGCTCGGTGTGGTGGTGGCCATGACGGGTTCCCCGATCCTCCAAGATGAGAACGATGATGCTCCTGGGCGAGAGTACTATTTCTGCCCTCGATCTGCCAGCTCCTCGGCCCATCCCGGGACCCCCGGGGAGGCCCGCGCTCCCCTGACCGGACCGCATCCGAGAACACACTTCTTCCTTTTGTGCGAAGCTAGTTCTGCACACCGAAAAGCGGTGAGGCCACGTGCCTGCACGGCGGGCCCGGAGCCGGTGCGAACGGATGTTCGTCCATGGGTCCGACCCGACGGCCGCAGCCCCGGCCCCGCCGCCCGACGGCACACGCGCGACTCGCCGACAAACGTCACCGCCGCAGATGGGGGCAGCCATGACCGTGATGGATTCCGACATCTACTACGACCCGTACGACTTCGAGATCGACTCGGACCCGTACCCCGTGTGGAAACGGCTGCGCGACGAGCAGCCCCTCTATTACAACGAGCGGTACGACTTCTATGCGCTCAGCCGGTTCGAGGACGTCGACCGGTGCTCGCTCGACTGGGAGACCTACGTCTCGAGCAAGGGAACCGTCCTGGAGCTCATCAAGAGCGGCATGGAGATCCCTCCGGGGTCCATCATCTTCGAGGACCCGCCCGCCCATCACCTGCACCGCCGTCTCCTCGCCCGCGTCTTCACGCCCCGCAACATCAACGCGCTCGAGCCCAAGGTGCGGGAGTTCTGCGCGCGGAGCCTCGACCCCCTCGTCGGGACGGGCCGCTTCGACTTCATTGAGGACCTCGGCGCCCAGATGCCCATGCGCACCATCGGCATGCTGCTGGGCATTCCCGAGCAGGACCAGGAGGCCATCCGCGACCGCATCGATGACGGGCTGCGGCTCACGGAGAGCTCCATGCCGGACTTCGAGGCCAGGTACGACGAGAGCATCAGCCAGGGCAGCGTCTTCGAGGAGTACATCGAGTGGCGGGCCAGCCACCCCTCGGACGACCTCATGACCGAGCTTCTCCAGGCCGAGTACGAGGACGAGACCGGCACCACCCGCCGGCTGAGCCGGCCTGAGGTGCTGGGCTACGTGAACCTCCTGGCGGCGGCGGGCAACGAGACGACGGCGCGCCTGATCGGGTGGACGGGCAAGGTCCTGGCCGAGCACCCGGACCAGCGCGCGGAGTTGGGAGAGCGACCGGACCTGGTCCCGAACGCCATAGAGGAGCTGCTCCGCTACGAGTCCCCGTCACCGGTCCAGGCCCGCTACGTGACTCGCGACGTCGAGCACCACGGACGGGTCGTGCCGGAGGGAAGTGCCCTGCTCCTCTTGACCGCGTCGGCCAACCGTGACGGGCGCCGGTTCCCCGACGCCGATCGATTCGACATCCACCGCACCATCGACCGCCAGCTGGCCTTCGGCTACGGCATCCACTTCTGCCTCGGGTCCGCGTTGGCCAGGCTCGAGGGCCGCATCGCCCTCGAAGAGGTGCTGAAGCGGTTCCCGTCATGGGAGATCGACTGGGACAATGCGGTCCAGGCCCGGACGTCGACCGTGCGCGGCTGGGAGCGGCTGCCCGCAGTGACCGCCTGACCACGACACGGCCCGGTACCGAACAAGGAGAATGCACGCATGAGAACAGTGATCGTCGGCGCCTCGAGCGGTCTCGGGCGCTCCATCGGGATCGGGCTCGGCCAGCGCGGCGCCACCGTGGCCCTGCTCGCCCGGCGTCACGACCGGCTCGTGGACGCGGCCAAGGAGGCCGGCCCCGGTGCCCTCGCCATCGCCTGTGACGCCACCAACGCCGCGTCGTGCCAGGCTGCGATTGAGGAGGCGGTGGGCGGCATGGGGGGGATCGATGCCCTCCTCTACGCGCCGGGTGTCGCTCCGCTGGGACCACTGGTCGACATGGACGCGGAGGCCTGGCACCGCACGTTCGACACGAATGTGATCGGCGCGGCCCTGATCACGGCCGCGGCTGTCCCGCATCTCACCGAGTCGCGCGGTGTGGCGGCCTACCTGTCGTCGGTGAACGGGTCGCTGACCTCGCCGTGGCCGGGGCTCGGGGTCTACGCGGCGAGCAAGGCGGCGCTCGGGACCATGGTCGAGGCGTGGCAGGCCGAGCACCCACTGATCGGCTTCACCCGCATCGTCGTCGGCGACTGCGCCGGAGGCGAGGGACACTCCATGACCGAGTTCATCAACGAATGGGACATGGGGCTCATGGCGCAGTTCCATCCGATGTGGCAGGAACGGAATCTCCTCAGCGGTTCGCTGATGGAGGTCGACGAGCTGATCCGTGTCGTGGACCTCGTGCTCCGCTGTGGCGCGAGCGCCAGCATCCCCTCGGTGGCGGTCACGCCCCGGAGGCCGGCCTGAGCCGGCCCCGGGCTACATCCGGCCGAGGAGGAAGCCGGCCGCGGCCGTGGCCGGCGGGAACGACTCGGTGATGCCGGAGCTGATGTAGCCGACGTCGCTGATCAGGGTGATCCCCGAGATCGCCGCGGCGGCGTCGCTGCACAGGAACACGAGCGGGTAGGCCTGCTCGAGCGGCGTGGAGGCCTCGATGCCCGCCTCCTCGCGGAAGTCGGCACCGAACCCCAGCCACATCTCCTTGTTCGCCTGCGCCAGGGGCGTGTCGGTCGGCCCCGGGCAGATCGCGTTGATGCGGATGCCCTGCTTGAGCAGCGAGAAGGCCTGCCGGGCCACGTAGGCGCAGACCGCCTGCTTGGAGTGGAAGTAGTCGGCGTAGCCGTGCTCGATCGCCCAGGCCGAGCCCGACTCGAAATCGGGCGTGTCGAGGTAGTCGTTGATCTCGGCGAGGTTCGGCTCCCAGCCCAGGCCGGCGGCGGAGGAGATGAAGCCGATGGCCGAGCCGCGGGACAGCATGCCGCCCGCCAGCATGCGGTCGATGAGGTGGCGGTGCCCCACGAAGTTGATCTTCTCGATCCCGGGTGTCCCGTCGGCCACCCCGGCACAGGAGAACAGCGCGTGCACCGGGCCGCCGCACTCGTCGACGGCGGCGTCAATGGAGTCCTTGTCGGCCAGGTTCACGTGGATGGCCTTCGCTCCGGGGAGCTTGACGTCCGCGAAGTCCATCACCACGACCTCGGCGCCGGCGTCCTGCACCAGCTCGGCCGCGGCCGCGCCCATGCCCGTGGCGCCACCGACCACGAGGACCCGCTTCCCGTCGTAGCGGAATGCATCGAACAGTGTCATGTGTGTGTGTCCTCCTGAGGAAGATGGTGTCCTAGCCGACGACGGAGCGGACCTTCAGGTCCACGATGGTATCCCAGTCGATCCCGAGCTCCTCGAGGATCGCGTCCCCGTGCTCGTTGTACTCGGGCGCGCGCCGGACGGGCGAGGGCTCCCCGCCGAACTGCACCGGGGAGGCGACCAGCTTGAAGGGCACCCCCTCCGCGGTCTCGCATTCCTGCATGTACCCGTTGGCGATGCTCTGCGGGTCGACCGCGCACTCGAGCGTGTCCTGCACGACGCACCACTGGCCGGTGAAGTCGGCCAGGCGCTCGCGCCACTCGGCCACCGTGTGCTCGGCGAAGGCCGCCTCGAGGAGCTTCTGCCCCTCCAGGCTGTTCTCAATCAGGCCGGCGTGGTCGGCGAAGCGGGGGTCGGTGGCCAATTCCGGGTGCCCGACCACGGCCGCGAGCTCGGCCCAGTACCGGCTGGCCTGGAGACAGCAGAAGGACAGGGAACGCTCGTCCTTGGTCGTGTAGTTGCGCACCAGCGGGTTCAGCCGTGGCGCGTTGGACGGCGGGCCGCCCCACGGGGTGTTGCTCACGAGCGACAGCGCGAAGGCCTGACCCATGGCCCACATCCCGGTCCCGAGCAGCGAGACGTCGACCGTGGTGGCTTCACCCGTCCGCTCCCGGTGGAACAGCGCCCCCATGATGCCGCCGGCGATCGTCATGGCCCCGATGGAGTCGCCGAAGCCCGGCCCGGGTGGTCCCGGCAACCGATCGGAATCCGCCGGCTTCACCCCCATGGAGACGCCGGCGCGGAACCAGAAGGAGAGCGAGTCGTAGGAACCCTTGTCGGCGTCCGGGCCGCGCTCGCCCTGTCCCGTGCCGGCCACGTAAATGATGTTCGGGTTGTGCGCCCGGATGTCCTCGGGCTCGATCGTGAGCTTCTTGCGCACCCGCGGGAGCTTGTTGGTCAAGAACACGTCGGCGGTGGCCGCGAGCTTGTAGAGGATCTCGAGCCCTTCGGGTGTGCTGAGATCGAGAGCCAGGCTGCGCTTGCCGCGGTTGGAGTGCTCGAGCAGCGCATGCACGCCCCCACCGATCGACACCACGCCGGTGGCGGCGAGGCCGCGCATGGCGTCCCCGCGCTCAATCGGCTCGATCTTGATCACCGTGGCGCCCCAGTCGGCCAACAGCGCCGAGGCCGCCGGCACGAACGTGTGCTCGGCCACTTCGAGGACGACGACGCCCTCAAGGACAGCTGTCACTCCCGACCTCCCCTAGAGACTTTTCGGCTTGCTACGGTATCTTCACTCGCGCAATTCAGCAACGCGGTATCTCGCCAGAGGAAATACTGCTTTCGCACCCTCGGAGGAGGACATCATGGCCCGCTCTCAGACGCCGCAGCGCATCCACCTGCGCAGCGCTCGCATGCTCGACGTCGACCAGGGTGAGCTGGTGCCGGGGAGCCTTCTCGTCGACGGCGAGCGGATCACCGAGGTGGCGCCCAAGAACGTCCCCGACGATGCGACCGTGATCGACCTCGGCGACCTGACTCTCCTCCCCGGGCTGATGGACATGGAGGTGAACCTCCTCCTGGGCGGCCCCGACCACCGCAGCCCGCTCACCGCCGTGCAGGACGACCCCGCCGTGCGGACGCTGCGCGCCGTGGCCAACGCCCGCCGCACCCTGCGGGCCGGGTTCACGACCGTCCGCAACCTGGGGCTGTTCATTCAGACCGGTGGCCTCCTGCTCGACGTCGCGTTGAAGAAGGCGATCGACCTCGGGTGGATCGACGGGCCGCGGGTGGTGCCGGCGGGGCATGCCATCTGCCCGACGGGCGGCCACCTCGATCCGACGATGTTCCAGGCGTTCGCCCCGCACATCATGCCGCTGACCGTCGAAGAGGGCATCGCCAATGGCGTCAGCGAGGTGCGCAAGGCGGTGCGCTACCAGATCAAATACGGCGCCCAGGTCATCAAGGTCTGTGCCTCGGGTGGTGTGATGTCGCACACCGGTCCGGCCGGGGCGCAGCAGTACTCCGACGAGGAGCTCCGGGCGATCGCGGACGAGGCGCACCGCGCCGGCCTCAAGGTGGCCGCCCACGCGCACGGCGACGACGGCATCCGCGCCGCCCTCGAGGCCGGATTCGACTGCATCGAGCACGGGTCACTCATGACCGACGAGACGCTGGACCTCTTCATTGCGCGCGGGACCTTCCTCGTGCCGACCACGTACCTGGCCGACGGCATGGACGTGTCCCATGCCGCGCCCGAGCTCCAGGCGAAGGCGGCCGAGGTGTTCCCGCGGGCCAAGGAGACCATCCGGAAGGCCGTCGCCCGCGGCGCCCGCATCGCCTGTGGGACGGACGCCCCGGCGATCCCCCACGGCCGGAACGCCAAGGAGCTCATCGCCCTTGTCGATCGGGGGATGACGCCACTGGGCGCCATCCGCGCCGCGACCACTGTCGCCGCGGAGCTCATCGACGTCGACGACCGCGGCCGGCTCCAGGCCGGTCTCCTCGCCGACGTCATCGCCGTGCCGGGCGACCCCCTCAACGACATCGGTGTGACCGAGGACGTCCGCTTCGTCATGAAGGGTGGCAAGGTGTTCCACCTGGAGGGTGCGACCACCAATTAGCGGTCTCGGAATGGGGGGGACGGGCGGTCGATGCCCGCCCGTGGGTCGATCAGGACCGGGGACCGGTGCCGATGCCCTGGACGACGAACTTCCACAGCTCCTCGGCCGTGCCGTCGTCGTCGCCCCGGACCGACGAGCCACTGATCGTCACCGAGAACGCGTTGAACATGATCACCTCGAGCACGACACCGACGATCGGTCCGGACCGCAGGTCGTCACGAACGACGCCGGCGGAAACCGCCTCGTCGAGCAGCTCGTCGAACAGCGCCACGAGCGGGGCGAAGGCCCGAGCGGCCTCCTTCGGATGCGTCGTCAGCAGCTGCTGCGCGAACTCGGCCATGAGGATGGGCCGCACGCTCAGCGTGGCCTTCCCGTCCCCCGCCGGCCGGCACAGGCCGTAGTACTCCACCACGAAGCGGTGCAGTCGGTCGATGGGCTCGCCCTCGCCGGTGACCTCGTGACGGAGATGGTCGGCGGTCGAGCGGACGGACTCCTCGAACAGGGCCAGCAGGAGCTCGTGCTTCCCGCTGAAGTACTGGTAGAAGCTGCGCAGCGACTGACCGGAGCGCTCGACGACCTCCTGGACCGTGAAGTCCTTCCCGGAGCCGGCGTTCAGGAGCTCGATCGCGGCGTCGAGGAAGCGCTGCACTCGGCTCTCGGCCCGCAGGCGTGCCGAGTCCAGCGACCGGGCGACGGCCAGATCTCTCCAGCTCAGCCCGTCGTTTTCCGAAGACTCCGCGGTGGCCAGCTCATTCTCCATCACTCGGTAGAGCGTACTTCAGGCTGAGGGACATCTCGGATCTCTCAACGGAAGTAAGCAACTATTCACTTACAAGAACTCGGTTTCCAGGTATGCCCTCCAGGCCGCGACCGATGCGGTCACCGGCCCGTCGGCGACCATGCCCGCCGTGGGTCAGACGGCCGGCTCAATGAGCATGTCCATGCTGGCGGCGCCGCTGTCGGGGACCCGCGGCTGGCGCCACACCTCGACGGGGAACGAGGCGTTGACGAGCGAGTAGCACAGCCAGAGCAGACGGGTGGCGTCGTCGGGCAGCGCGTCCAGCTCCAACGCATCGAGGTGGGCCAGCGCGTCGGCGAGGCGGGGGAAGGCGGCGTCGTAGAACGCCTGGAGCTCGTCCATGGTGCTCGAGAGCCGCTTGGCATAGCGCTCACTCTCGGTGGCGAGCGACCAGTCGGCGAACGGCTCGAGCTCGGCGAAGTCGGCGGGAAAGGTTGGCATTCGAAGTCGTTCCCTCTCTCAGGAGACGGCCGAGATCCGGACCGGTGTCGTCGTCTGGTACTCGGCCACGTAGTCACGGGCCGTCTTGTGCAGGTGGCGGAGCAGGATCTCCTGGTCGTTCAGCGGGAACTCCGTGACCGCACGCGACTCGAGCATGGTCTGCGTCGCCTCGAGCGTGTTGCCGTCCTGGAGCGCGTACTCCTTGAACGTGACCGCCGTGAGCTCCTGACGGAGCCGCTCCGTCGCGTTCTTGGGGGGCACGAAGTAGAGGGTGCCCTCGAAGACGTGCGAGTTGTAGGAGGTCGGCCAGTAGTGGTACGTGAGATACCAGCCCGGTGCCCACACGAGGAGCATGAAGTTGGGGAAGAGCACGAACGAGTCCACCCCCCAGGCCTTGTGCCGCGCCGGGTTCAGCGCCGGGGGCAGCGTGTCGATGCCCTCGATGTCGGGCCGGTCCCACGGTCCGAAGAGACCACTGTGGAGCACCTGCTCAATCGGCTTGACCATGTTGAGGTCCTTCGGTGGGGACATGCCACCCCACGACGACACCATGCCGTGCGGCCCGTCGAGCGCGTAGGCCAGCGCCTCGAACCCGACACCGGACAGCTTGCGGGACTCCTCCGCCGTCGCCTGCTTCGCGTGGAGCACGGGCGCGTGGTAGAACTCGGCGAAGGCGTCGATGAACAGCTTCCAGTTGCTGCCGACGTTGGCGCGGTACTTGTAGACCTGCGTCATCTCGTCGAACGGGTAGCCGGCGAGCCCGGCGCCGAGCTCTCCGAGGTAGTCGTGCACCGAGGTGGTGTTGTCGGGGTTCAGGTTGACGAAGATGAACCCCTCCCACGTCTCGACCTGGACGGCGGCGAGCCCGTAGTCCTCCTTGTCGAGGTCGAAGAACTCCGACTCCTGCTGGACGAAGGTCAGTTCACCCTCGGTGGAGTAGCGCCACCCGTGGTACTTGCACGTGAACTGCCGGCAGGTCCCCTTGGTCTCCTCGCCCGGGTAGTCGTTCCAGACCAACTTGTTGCCGCGGTGACGGCAGATGTTGTGGAAGGCGTGGATCTCCCCGTCCCTCCCCCGGACGACCACGACGGAGGTCCCGGCGGCGTGGATCTCCCGGGTGAAGTAGCTGCCGGTGCGGGGGATCTGCTCGACCCGTCCGACGTTCAGCCAGGTCCGGGCGAAGATGGCCTTGCGCTCGAGCTCGTAGTGCTCCGGTGAGATGGAGTCCTCGTAGGAGACCGGGGCGGTGCCGAGCTCGGGGTAGTGCTCCGTCCAGCTGCCCGCGTCCGGCTTCGCGAAATGCGCCATGACCTTCCTCCAGTTCAGATCCGAGACGGTTCACGATATCAGAGATCTTCTATTCGGAGAACCCTATTTCCGCAGTAGATCCTCGTCGAGCTCGACCCCGAAGGAGCGGAAGGCCATGGCCAGGAGGTCGTAGGCGCCGACCGTGAAGACCAGGTCCATCAGCTGCTGCTCGTCGAGCTCGGCGGCCAGGGCCTGCCAGGTCCCGTCCGAGATCTCGGCGTCGCCGATCAGGTCGTCCACCGCCGAGAGCATCGCCCGGTCCAGTGGGGACCAGCCGGGGGCGTCCGGGCCCTGGGCGATCCGCTCCACCTCGTCGGGCCCGAGGCCGGCGTCCGCCGCCAGCACGCGGTGCTGCTCCCACTCGTAGGCCGACTGGCGGACCGAGGCGACCCGGAGGACGAGCAGCTCGCGCTCACGCGGCGCCAACGTCGACGAGAAGAGGATGTACCCGTTGAAGGTGTTGAAGGCCTTCGTCAGTTCGGGGTGCAGGGCCAGGGTGCCGAGGACGTTCAGCGCCTTGGGCCGGCCCTTCGTCTCGGGGAGGGGATGACGGGCGTCGGCCGGCCGCAGCGGCGCGAAAGCGTCGCGCATGGAGTCGGGCCATTCGCCCGGCGGGAGGGGCGTGAGGCGCGCCATCTCAGGTGTTCCGCCCGCCGTTGACCCCGATCACCTGGCCGGTGACGTAGCTCGCCTCGTCCTTGACGAGGAAGGCACACGCCGCCGCGATGTCCTCGGGCCGCCCGACCCGGCGGACCGGGGTCAGCGCGGCGTGATGCTCGACGCCCTCCCCCAGGCGCCCCTTGCTCTCGGAGGCCCGGAGCATGGGGGTGTCGATGAAGCCCGGCGGGATCGTGTTGACCGTGATCCCCTTCGGCCCGAGCTCGAGTGCCAGCGCCTTGGTGAAGCCGATGACACCGGCCTTCGAGGCCACGTAGTGCGTCATGAGCGGCTGGCCGCCGTGGGCGCTCGACGACGAGATGTTCACGATGCGGCCCCACCCCTCTTCGATCATGTCGGGCACGACCGCCTGGCAGCAGTCGAACGTGCCGGTGAGGTTGACGGCCAGGATGCGGTTCCACTTCTCGGCGGTGATCTTGAGGAACGGGTCGAAGCCGTCCAGACCGGCGCTGTTGACCAGGATGGTCGGCCGGCCCAGCCGCTCGCGGACCGTGGTCACGCCGGCATCGATCCGCGCGCGGTCCGTCACGTCGACCTCGACGCCGATGGCGGTGCCGCCCTGCGCCTCGATCTTGGCCGCCGCGGTGGCGGCGGCCGCCCCGTCCCGGTCGAAGATGGCGACGGCGTTGCCGTCGTGGGCGAGCCGTTCGGCGATGGCGAGCCCGATACCGGACGCGCCCCCCGTCACGATTGCCGTTCGCTCTGTTGTCACTGAATGGGCTCCTCTCCGTGCAGCGTCGTGCGATGCATGTCCCGGGCTGACGTCGGGTCGTACGGGCACGCCCGGTGCAGCACGCCGCGGTTGTCCCAGATGACCAGGTCCCCGACGGCCCATTCGTGGCGGTACACACGCTCGGGCGCGGTCGCCCGTGCCAACAGGTCCGCCAGCAGCGCCCGGCCCTCGTCGACGTCCATGCCGGCCACGTGCGAGGTGGTCGCGCCCAGCACCAGGGACCGGCGACCCGAGACGTGCGTCCAGGCCAGGGGGTGCTCCTTGGACGGTCGCCTCCGCCAGAGGGCGAGCTCTTCGGGGGAGGGGTCGTCGTTGATCATGCGCTGCGCGGCCTCGAAGGAATGCACGACGCGCAGGGACAGGCAGCGTTGCTTCTCCTCGTCACTGAGATCGTCGAACGCCGTGTAGGTGCTGGCGAACTCGGTCTCCCCGCCCGACTCGGCCACGGCGTGCGCGCTGAGGATCGTCGCCATGATCGGCACGTCGTCGGTGCAGCCGTCGATGTGCCAGTCGAACGTGCCGCGCAGGTAGGCGGCCATCGGGTTCTTGGCCGGGTCGAGCGTGATCCTGAAGATCTCGGGGTTCTCCCCCTTGCCGAAGACCTCGACGCGTCCCAGCCGCTTGCTGAACGCCACCTGCGTCGCATCGTCGACGTGCAGGTCACGGAAGACGAGGACGCCGTGGGCCTCGAGGGTCTCGAGTACGAAGGCCGGCAGCGCGTCGTCCTGGAGCAGCCGGTCGCGGTCGACGCCGACGACCTGGACCCCGACCGTGGCGCCGAGCCCCTGCGTGGCCACCACTGTCATGGGGAATTCCTTCGCGTCGAGGGGATTAGAGGAAGACTACTGTTTTCCAAGAATAGCGTTTTCACCGCCGGGCGTCTCGAGGCCCCCCTGGCGCAGCTGCTGCCGGAGCCGGAACTTCTGCACCTTGCCCGAGGCGGTGCGCGGGAAGTCGACGACCTCGGTGACCGACTCGGGCCACTTCTGCCGGGCGAGGCCGGCCTCGGCCAGGTGCGCGCGGACCTGCTCGAGCGTCGGTGGCGTCATGCCCTCGCGGACCCGCACCAGCGCGGCCGCGTGCTCCCCGAGCCGGTCGTCGGGCGCGGCGACGACGCAGACCTCGGCCACCGCGGGCAGGCCCGCCACGAGCTCCTCGATCTCCGCCGCGCTGATGTTCTCGCCTCCCCGGATGATGACGTCGGAGATGCGATCGGTGATGGTCAGGTACCCCTCGGCATCGAGCACGCCGACGTCGCCCGTGTGGTACCACCCGTCGGCGTCGACGACGCGCGCCGTGAGCTCGTCGTCGGTGTAACCGACGTAGCAGTCCGGCCCGCGGCTGAGGATCTCGCCGTCGTCGGTGAGCCGCAGCTCCACCCCCGGCAACGGGTGCCCGTCGGTCGTCAGCCGCTTGACCTCGGGATCGTCGAGCAGGCACCCGGTGATGGAGGGGTGCTCGGTGCTGCCGTACGACCGGAACATCCGGATGCCCAGCCGGGTGGCCCGCTCGGTGACGGCGACCGGGACCGGCGAGCCACCGAGCCCGGCAAAGGGCATCTGCGCCAGGTGCGCCGGGGTGAAGTCCGGGTGGTCGAGCAGGCTGGTGAGGAAGTAGGTCGCCCCGCCGCCCACACCGAGGTCCTCGTCGAGCATGAGGCGCAGCACCTCGGCCGGGTCCCATACGTCGATCAGGTGGACCGGGCGCGTCCGGAGCAGGGGCACGAGGAATGCGTTCAACATGCCGATGAAGTGGCCGACGGGCGCACCGGTGATGGACGGGGGCCCGCCCTTGGGGAACATGTAGTCGAGTTGGCGCGTCTCGCAGCCGATCGTCCGGTGCGAGTGGACGACGCCCTTCGGGTCGCGTGTGGTCCCGGACGTGAAGCCCACGAGGGCCGGCGTGCGTGGGTCGACCGCGACCGGGCCGCTGATCGGATCGGCGTCCAGCAGGGAGGCGAGCCGGGTCGCCCCCGCCGGGAGCTCCCGGTCCCTCGAGTCGCCCACCACCAGCCACAGCGGGACGGGCCGGCGGCCGAGCAGCTCGGCGTACACCGCCAGGTAGTCGTTGTGGCCGAACCGCTCGGCGGTGATCACCACGTCGGGCGACGTGGCCCCGAGGATGTACTCCACCTCCTTGGCCCCGTAGAAGTGGACGATCGGGATGACGACGGCGCCCAGGTAGGCCGCGGCCCAGAACGCGATGCCGGCCTCGACCCAGTTGGGGAGCTGGATCACGACGACCTGGCCCGGTCCCACGCCCCTCGAGCGCAGCGCGGCCGCCAGCGAGCGCGCCGCACGGTCGACGTCGGCGAACGTGCCGGTCCAGGGCCGGACCTTCGAGTGCACCTGGAAGGCCGTCCCGCCGAGGCGGGTCAGGCCGTCGGCCACCGTGGACCCGAGGGTGGCGTCGTTCCACCAGCCCTCGGCGACGTAGCGCCGCTCCAGGTCCTCGGGCACGGAGCGCAGCGCCCACCTATCCCCGCCCGTGCCCGCCGGCTCCCCCACGCGTCCTCCTTCGTCCGGACCGCACTCTCGTCCGGACCGCACTCTCGACCGGACAGCACTCTTGCACGGCTCCCCGGCCTGAGCCAGCCTCGTTGCCCGTGGATGAGAACTCCGTTATCGTAAAGAAGCATGGCGGTTTCGCGTCCAGTGGCAGGTGGGACCGGCGCGGCGCACGACCATGCCTTCCATCCGCTGCGCGTCGCCCGGGTGATCCGCGAGACCGCCGACGCCAACTCGTACGTGCTCGAGCTGCCCGACGACCTCCGGCCGGCCTTCGCCTACGAAGCCGGGCAATTCTGCACCTTCCGGGTCCGGGTCGACGGGCAGCCGCACCTACGGTGCTACTCCATGTCGTCCTCCCCCGCGGTCGACCGGGACATGGTGGTGACCGTCAAACGGACGCCCGGTGGCGTGGTGTCGAACTTCGTGCACGACCACCTGGGTGCCGGCGACGTCGTGGAGGTGACCCGGCCGGCCGGCGTCTTCCGCCTCACCGCGAGTGACGAGGACGTGGTCGCGTTCAGCGCGGGCAGTGGGATCACACCGGTGCACTCGCTCCTCAAGACGGCGCTCTCGTCCACCGCCCGGCAGGTACGCCTCTTCTACGCCAACCGGGACCACGACTCGATCATCTTCCGCGCCGAGCTCGACGCGCTCGGCGCGCAGCACGGCGACCGCCTCACGGTCACCCACCACCTCGACGCCGAGCGCGGGCTCGTGCAGCCCGACGCCGTGCGCGACGTCGCCAGCGTCAACTGGGGCTCGGAGTTCTACGTCTGCGGGCCGGGTCCGTTCATGGACATCGTGGAGGAGGCCCTCCTCTCGGGCGGCGTCGCCCCCGAGCAGATCCACATCGAGCGCTTCACCCCGACCGAGCTGGTCCCCGAGCCCGTACCCCCCTTCTCGACGGCGGTGGGGTCACAGGTCACCATCGACCTCGCCGGGCGGGTCGAGACCACCGAGCACCGCCCGGGCACCACGATCCTGCAGACGGCGCGCCAGATGGGGATGGCCCCGCCCTTCTCCTGCGAGTCCGGCAGCTGTGCCACCTGCATGGCCAGACTGGTGGAGGGGTCCGTCGACATGTTCGTGAACAATGCCCTCGACGACGACGAGGTCGCCGAGGGCTGGGTGCTCACCTGCCAGTCGGTGCCGACCAGCCCATCCGTGCACGTCGTCTACGAGGAGGCCTGATGCCGGAGGTGCCGATCGACGACGTGATCGAGGTCCAGCAGTTGCTGGCGCGCTACGCCGTGGGCATGACCAGGGACGACGTCGACGCCGTGGTGGAGGTCTTCACCCCCGACGGCACCTACAGCGCCTTCGGGGACACCTACCCGCTCTCGGACTTCCCGACCCTGGTGGCGGCCGCACCCAAGGGGCTCTTCCTGGTGGGTCCGCCGGCACTGGAGCTGGACGGCGACGTGGGCCGCGGCGAGCAGCCGCTGTGCTTCGTGGAGCAGACGACGCACGACATGCGCATCGGCTACTACACCGACACCTACCGGCGCACCGCGGACGGCTGGCGGCTGCAGACCCGCTCCATGACGTTCCTCCGCAAGAGCGGCGCACGGGACTCCGGGCGGCCCCACGACCCGACCCGGCCCACGCCCTCAGGCTGATGGACCTCGACGAGTTCCGGCGGTCGCTCGACGACTGGCTCGACCAGAACGAGCACGACCTCAGGGCCGACCCGGCGGCCAAGGACACCCTCGACGACCAGATGGCCCAACTGGCGAAGGTGAAGCGCCTCACCTACGAGGCGGGGTTCATGCGCCGGGGGTGGCCCGAGCGCGTCGGCGGGCTGGGCGGGTCGAGCCTGCTGCGCGCCTACCTGGGTGAGGCGCTCACCTCGCGGGGCCTGGTGGAACCCGGCATCTACTCCCTGACCGAGGTGCTGGCGCCCACGATGATCGACTACGCGAGACCGGAGCTCGCCGCCACCATGGTGCCGCGGCTGCTGCGGGGCGACGAGACCTGGTGCCAGGGCTTCTCGGAGCCCGGGACCGGGAGCAACCTGGCCTCGCTGTCGTGCCGGGCGACGCGCACGGAGGACGGCTGGAGCGTCACCGGCCAGAAGGTGTGGACGAGCCTCGCCCAGTACGCCGACCGGTGTGTGCTGCTCACGCGGACCGGCGACGCCGACTCGGCACACCGCGGCATCACCGCGCTCTTCGTGGACATGGACAGCCCCGGCATCGTGGTCCGGCCCATTGAGACGATGCACGGCGCGCCGGAGTTCTCGGAGGTCTTCTTCGACGGCGTGGTCGTGCCGTTCGAGCGCACCCTGGGCGAGGAGGGACAGGGCTGGTCGGTGGCGATGGACCTGCTGCCCTACGAGCGGAGCACGGCACTGTGGCACCGGGCCGCCTACCTGCAGCAGCGGCTGGGGAGCCTGCTCCAGGCCGCGCCCCCAGGCGAGCTCGAGCCCGCCGACGTGGGCGAGGCCGCACAGCTGCTCTACGCCCTGCGGGCCCGCTCGCGGTCGACGCAGCGCCGGCTGGCCGCCGGGGAGCGGCTGGGTCCCGAGACCTCCATCGACAAGGTGCTCGTGGCCACGGCCGAGCAGGCGGTGTTCGACCTGGTCGCCGACGGACTGGCCACCGGCGTGGCCGTCGGCGACGACCCGGCGAGCGAACGGTGGCGCCGGGAGTTCCTGTACTCGCGGGCGGCGACGATCTACGGCGGGACCGCGGAGATTCAGCGCAACATCATCGCCCGCCGCCTGCTCGACCTCGGGAGCGATCGCTGATGGACGGCGGGGACCGGGATGTCTTCGAACGGAGCCTGCGCCACGCCGTCGAGACGCACTCCGGCGGTCCCCTCGACGCCGCGCTGCTCGAGCTCGGCTGGACCGACGCGCTGCCGGCGCACACGCACGAGGCCGTCTCCATCCTCTTCGAGCTCGAGGGCTCGCTGCATGCCTCCTCCTCCGCGCTGGACCACGTGCTCGCCTGCTCGCTCGGGCTGGACGTGCCCCCGACGGCGGGGTACGTGCTGCCGCCGCTCGGGCGCCGGTCCCCGCCCGGCGCGGTCGACGGCGCGCACCTGGCCGTCCGCGGCCTCGGCACCGCCGGCCTCCTCGCCCGCGAGACCACCGTCGTGGTGGCCCGGGCGGTGAACACGGAGGTCGCCTTCCTGGTGCCGGCGGCCGACCTGGTCCTGCGGCCGGTGCGCGGCATGGACCCCGAGCTCGGGCTGGTCGAGGTGAGCGGCACCGTGGCCAAGGACGCGCTGCGTCCGGAGGTCGTGGCGCCGTCGTGGCCGGCCGCCGTCGCCCTGGCCCAGCTCGCCCTGGGTCACCAACTGGTCGGCGCGGCGCGGACGATGCTGGAGCTGGCCCGGCGACACGCGCTCGAACGGGTCCAGTTCGGGCAACCCATCAGCGGGTTCCAGGCCGTCCGGCACCGGCTGGCCGAGACACTGGTGGCGATCGAGTCGGCCGAGGCCGTGCTCGGTGCCGCCTGGGAGGACGGCTCGCCGACGACGGCGGCCGTCGCCAAGGCGCTCGCCGGGCGCGGGGCGCGGACGGCCGCCCGCCACTGCCAGCAGGTCCTGGCCGGGATCGGCTTCACGACCGAGCACGAGTTCCACCACTACGCGCGGCGGGCCCTGGTGCTCGACGAGCTGTTCGGCTCGTCGCGCTCTTTGACCCGCGAGCTCGGGACGGAGCTGCTCGCGACACGGCGCCTGCCCGACTTCGCCCCGCTGTAGCCGACGGCTACGGGCCCTCGACGAACGGGAAGATGCGGGTGAAGTCGGCGCCCGGCTCGGCGCGGTCGAAGTCCTCCCACACCGACGCGGTCACCGCGCCGATCGCCCGGGGGCCGCGGCGCTCCTCGACCGCGCCCAGGTAGAGGTGCAGGTCCTTGACCATGAGGGAGTTGGAGAACCCGGCGGCGTAGCGCCCCGTCAGGACGTGATCGGGGAACTTGTCGCTGGAGGCGGCGCTCCTCCCGCTCGACTGGTTCAGCACCTGGAGCATCGTCCCCATGTCGAGCCCGGCCGAGCGGCCGAAGGCGATCGCCTCGCTGGTGGCGGCCAGCGCGGCCGCCGACAGGAAGTTGTTGGCCAGCTTGAGGGCCTGGCCCATCCCGGGACGCTCCCCCACCCGTTGCCGGCGGCCGCTGAGCCCCGCGAGCACGGGCTCGACCCGCGCGCAGGCGTCGTCCGACCCGGCGTACATCACGAAGAGCGTGCGCGACCGGGCGCCGGCGACGCCGCCGGACACGGGCGCGTCGACGTACGCGAGACCGGCATCGGCCAGCGTCGCCGCCACGCCGCGGGCCGCGTCCGGCCCGATCGTCGACGTGTCGACGACATGGGTGGCACGACGGTCCGCGACGGCGGCGAGGGCTCCCGCCACCTGCGCCGACGCCGCGCCGTCGGGAAGGCTGAGCACCACCACCTCGGCGCGCCGGGCCACGGCCGCCACGTCCGACGCGACGTCCGCGCCCTCGGGCACGCGTGCCGCGCCCGCCGCGTCGTGGGCCAGCACGGCGTGGCCCGACGCCACCAGGTTCGCGGCGAGGACGCGGCCCATGTTCCCGAGGCCGACGAAGCCGATCGGTGGCGGCGTCACCCTTCGCCGTCCCGGGCCGCCCTGGCGGCGAGGAGCGCGCGCCGGGCGGCGATCCCGGCCGGCGCGCCGCAGTAGGCCGCGACCTGGAACGGCACCTCGTCGAGCTCCTCGTCCGTCACGCCGGCGTTCGCCGCACTGCCGGCGTGCAGGCGGAACTCCTCCATGCGCCCGAGGGCCGCCGTCATGGCCAGGACGAGCAGGCTCCGATCGCGCGGCGTCAGCGCACCCTCCCGGGCCCACACCCCCCACGCCATCGACGTGATGTAGTCCTGGAATTGGGCGGCCACCGAGCCGGGGGCGGCCTCCGCCGCCTGGCTGTCGACGTAGGCCTCGCCGAGGATGGCCCGCCGCTTGGCGCGCGCCGCGTGCAGGTGGTCAGTCTCGTCCATTGCCGTGCTCCCTTGATCGGTGCGCGTCGGCCGGGCGCGGGGACACTCCGGTCAGAGCGAGGACGCCAGCGAGGCCAGCAGCTGGCGCGTCCGCTTGGACGAGGCGATGAGCTCCTCACGGCCGTCACCGATCGGCACCACCCGGACGGAGATGTCGGTGACGCCGGCGTCGGCGAAGCCACGCAGGCGTTTCACGATGGTCGACTCGCTGCCGGCGGCGAGGATGTCGCCCACGTTCTGGGCGTCGCCGTGGTCGAGCAGCTTCTGGTAGTTCGGGGATACCTCGGCCTCGGCCAGGATCCGGTTGGTGCGGGCCACGGCGGCTTCGATCTCGTCGTCGCGGCACAGGCACACGGGGATGCCGGCCACGACGCGGGGAGCTGGACGGCCGGCCGCCTCGGCGGCGCGGGTGAGGTTGGGGACGACGTGGGACCCGATGGCGCGTTCGTCGGCCAGCCACAGGATCGTCCCGTCCGTCCGCTCGCCGCACAGCGCCAGCATGCGCGGGCCCAGCGCGGCCAGCAGCACCGGCGTCGGCGTGACGTCGGTGATGTCGAGCGGGTTGTGCACCCGGAAGTACTCGTTCTCCACGTCGACCGGGCCAGGGCCGGCGAGCGCCCGGTCGAGGACGTCGAGGTAGGCGCGCATCGTCGGGACGGGGTGCTCGTAGGGCAGCCCGAGCATCTCGTCGATCACCCAGTGGTGGGACACGCCCAGGCCGAGGGTCAGGCGCCCTTCGCAGACGGCCTGGACCGAGAGGACCTGCTGGGCCAGTGCGATGGGGTGCCGGGGCTGCACCGGGACGACGGCCGTGCCGACCTCGATGGCGGTGGTCGCCGCGCCGACCATGGCGGCGGCGGTGAGCGCGTCGAATTCGTCGGGGATCTGCGGGATCCACACGGTGGCGAGGCCGACCTCCTCCGCCCAGCGGGCGTCGGCCTGCATCCGCTGGACCTTGGTTGCGTAGCGGCCCCGCTCCGGACCGACCATCAATCCGACGCGCATGCCCACATCCCTCCCGACGCTGCCGATCCGAAAAAGAGAACATACTTCTTCGATTCGTGAAAGGCTAGTTCCGCCGGGTGACGGGGCCCCGGGCGCGGCGGAGTCCCGGCCGCCGGTCCGGAACTCGGATTTTGGGCTACTAGAACGTAGTTTTCACAAATTGCGCACGCGGCTATCGTGTCGGCGTTGGCCTGAGCGGCGCCCGGCGCGGCGCCTTCCGAAGCGGGAACCTGGGGATCGGTGGAGATGACGGACTTCAAAGCGATCGACTTCTTCCGGGACGACGACCTGCTCGTCGACCCCTACCCCTACTTCGAGGCCATCCGCGCCGAGGGCCCGGCCTGGCGCGAGCCCCACCACGAGGTCGTGATGGTGACGGGCTACGACGAGGCCATGGCCATCTACAGCGACACCGACACCTGGTCGTCGTGCACTGCGGTCACCGGGCCGTTTCCCGGGTTCCCCGTGCCGCTCGAGGGCGACGACGTGAGCGCGCTGATCGAGGAGCACCGCGACGAGCTGCCGATGAGCGACCAGCTGCCCACGCTCGATCCGCCGAAGCACACGGACCACCGCTCCCTCCTCCTGAGGCTGATCACGCCCAAGCGACTCAAGAGCAACGAGGAGTTCATGTGGCGCCTGGCCGACCGCCAGCTGGACACGTTCTTCGACCGCGGCGAGTGCGAGTTCATCGGCGAGTACGCCAGCCCGTTCGCCATGCTCGTCATCGCCGACCTGCTCGGGGTGCCCGAGGAGGATCACGAGCGCTTCGAGCAGGCGCTGCTCCACGGCACCGCCGATCACGGCGCCGTCGGCAGCATCAGTGACGACACCATGGCGCTGTCACCGCTGGAGTACCTGTACCAACAGTTCACGGCCTACGTGGAGGACCGGCGGCAGTCCCCCGGCCACGACGTGCTGACGGGGCTCGCCACCGCGACCTTCCCCGACGGGTCGACGCCCGACGTCATCGACGTGGTGCGGGTCGCGGCCAATCTCTTCGCCGCCGGCCAGGAGACCACCGTCCGCCTCCTCAGCTCCGCCCTGCAGCTCATCGGCGACGATCCCGAGCTCCAGCGGGCGCTGCGCACCCAGCGCGACCTGATCCCCAACTTCGTCGAGGAGACCCTCCGGATGGAGAGCCCGGTGAAGGGTGACTTCCGGCTCTCCAAGGTGCCGACCAAGGTCGGAGACCTGGAGGTCCCGGCGGGCACGACGGTGATGCTCGTCAACGCCGCGGCCAACCGTGACCCGCGCCGCTTCGACGACCCGGCGACGTTCGACCTGACCCGTGAGAACGCACGCCACCACATGGCCTTCGGGCGTGGCGTCCACACCTGCCCCGGCGCGCCACTGGCCCGCACGGAGGCCCGCGTGAGCCTGGAGCGCCTGCTCGACCGGACGACCGACATCCGGATCTCCGAGAGTCACCACGGCCCGGCGGGAGCCCGCCGCTACCACTACGTCCCGACCTTCATTCTGAGGGGGCTGACCCGGCTGTACCTCGAGTTCACCCCCGCGGAGGGCGGATCCGCCTCGCGCCCGTGAGAGAGCAGCGCCGGTCGCGTCGCATCGCCATGACCCCCGAGGAGCGCGACGCGTTCCTCGGCGAGGAGCGCACGTGCCGCGTGGGCACCGTCGGCGCCGACGGGCCCCACGTGACCCCCCTGTGGTTCGTGTGGCACGGCGAGGCGATCTGGCTGACCTCCATCGTGAAGAGCCAGCGCTGGGCCGACGTGCAGCGCGACCCCCGCGTCACCGTGCTGGTCGACGCGGGCGACGGCTTCGGCGAGCTCCGGGGCGTCGAGATCCGGGGCCGGGCCAGGCCGGTGGGTGAGACCCCCCGCACCGGCGAGCCGAACGACGAGCTGGTCGAGCCCGAACGGCTCTTCGGCGCCAAGTACGCCGGGGGGACCTTCGCCCACGACGGCCGGCACGCCTGGCTCCAGGTGGTCCCCGACAAGATCGTCAGCTGGGACTTCCGCAAGATGGGCCTGGGCTGATAACTCGGGTCTCATCCAGCTGAAATCGGGCTATCCCACTGCATCGCCCATGCCTGCACTCGAAACGCAACGCTATTATCGCAGCCGCACCGACGAGGGGCCCGGGACCGCTCCCGCCCCGGGGAAGAGGGATCGATGGCCGAGACGCCGCAGGTGAACCCGGAGCCGAGGATGCTGATCGACGGGAAGCTCGTCGAGGCCAGCGGCGGCCGGACCTTCCAGAACGTGAACCCGGCCACCGAGGAGGTCCTCGGCGCCGTGGCCGACGCGTCCTCCGAGGACATGCAACGCGCCATCACCGCGGCCCGCCGGGCCTTCGACGAGACCGACTGGTCGACCAACCGATCCTTCCGCCGACGCTGCCTCGAGCAACTCCATGCTGCGCTGGTCGGCGAGCGGGAGGAGCTGCGCGAGCAGCTCATCCTGGAGGTGGGCTGCCCCCGGATGCTCACGTCCGGGCCGCAGCTCGACGCCCCGCTCGACGGCGCCATCACGTACCCGGCCCAGCTCATCGACGAGTACGCCTGGGAGACCGACCTGCCCGTCGCCCCCGACTTCCGGGGCAACGACAACTTCCGCCGCATCAGGAAGGAGCCGGTCGGTGTGGTCGGTGCCGTCGTGCCGTGGAACTACCCGTTCGAGGTCTCGATCACCAAGCTGGCGCAGGCGCTCGCCACCGGGAACACCGTCGTGCTGAAACCGGCGCCCGACACGCCGTGGAACGCCACGTTCGTCGGCCGGGTCGTCGCCGAGCAGACCGACATCCCGCCCGGCGTCGTGAACGTCGTGACGTCGTCCGACCACCTGGTCGGTGAGGAGCTCACGCTCTCGCCGGAGGTGGACCTCATCTCCTTCACCGGCTCGACGGCGGTCGGCCGGCGGATCATGGAGAAGGGCGCCGCCACGCTCAAGCGGCTCTTCCTGGAGCTCGGTGGCAAGTCGGCGAACATCGTCCTCGACGATGCCGACTTCTCCACCGCCATGCTGTCCGGCCTGGCGGCGTGCTCGCACGCCGGGCAGGGCTGTGCCATCCCGACCCGTATGCTGCTGCCCCGGTCCCGCTACGACGAGGGCGTCGAGCTCCTCAAGGCCTACATGTCGGGTGTCCCGTACGGCGACCCCCAGCGCCCCGACGTGATCATGGGCCCGCTCATCTCCGAGAAGCAGCGCCAGCGGGTCCTCGGCTACATCGAACGCGGCGTCGAGGAGGGCGCGACGCTGGCGGTCGGCGGAGGTCGCCCGAGCGACCAGCCGCGCGGGTGGTTCGTGGAGCCGACGCTGTTCACCGACGTCGACAACTCCATGACGATCGCCCGGGAGGAGATCTTCGGGCCCGTGCTGGTCGTGATCCCGTTCGAGGACGACGACGACGCCGTCCGCATCGCCAACGAGAGCGACTACGGGCTGGGCGGGGCGGTGACGTCGGCGTCGCTGGACCGGGCGCTGGCCGTGGCCAACCGGATCCGCACGGGCATCGTGAGCGTCAACGGCGGCATGGTGTACGGCGCGGACCTGCCCTTCGGCGGCTACAAGAACAGCGGCATCGGCCGGCAGAACGGGATCGCCGGGTTCGACCAGTACGTCGAGACCAAGTCCCTGGCCTGGCCGGCCGGCTGAAGCCCGGCGCGGGAGAGGTCGACGAACCAGCGCCCCATGGCCGCTCAGAGGACGGTCCGGGCGTCCGCCCGTTCAGGAGCGTGAGGACGGCCGGCCACGCGGCACGTCGCGGAACGGCACGTCGCGATCGAGCGACCGCTCGCGCGGCATCCCGAGCACGCGCTCGCTGACGACGTTGCGCGCCATCTCGGTGGTGCCACCGCCGATCTGCGACACCTGGCGCATCAGGTAGTCGTCCGCGCTGTGGGCCAGCTGCCCGTCCTCGTCCGTCCAGGCCGCACCCGCCGTGCCCACCACCTCGAACCCGATGGTCCGGATGCGGGTCGCGGTGACCCCCGAGAACAGTCTGGTGAGCGCGGCCGACTGGTCGACCAT
>Ga0224557_1000238_pt1 | contig 63731 bp, 50 predicted proteins | sample 714S31014metaG_FD_180677 | JGI IMG/M metagenome (GOLD analysis project Ga0224557, IMG submission 180677) | Peat soil microbial communities from Stordalen Mire, Sweden - 717 S3 10-14 | ecosystem: Environmental > Terrestrial > Soil > Wetlands > Peat | place: Sweden: Norrbotten County, Stordalen...
ATCGGCGCGGCGAATACCTCTTCCAGCAGAATGCGGAGGATTGGTTTCTCGATCCCGTCGCGGTCGATCAGCATCTGCAACGGCAGCGCACGCTGGTGAACACCGGCGGCGGTGATAACGGCTTTGCGAACATTCATGGCTTGAGCCGCGCGAGTGGCGCATTGCCTATTGTTTCATGCTTCGCGCCACACGACAGAACCTCCGCTTATACGAAGCTTGATTCTAGCAAACGGCCGTGCCATACCCCTTGGATGAACGTCAGGCGAAAAGCTTTGCATAGGCCTGCCGGGTGCGGCACAGGTCATGTTCGGCGGCAACTTTCTTTCTGCCCGCCTCCCCGATTTTCCGGCAAATGTCGGGATGATTCAGGAGTCGATCGATGGGCGCCGCGCAGGCGGACGCTTCGCCGACGGCCGGCTCGATCAGAACACCACAACTCTCGTCCACCACCTTGGCCAAGGCTCCCACTTTCGACGCTACCACCGGCGTCGCGTACGCAAGGGATTCGAGCACGATCAGTGGCACGCCCTCAGACCGCGAGGGCAGCAACACGATATCGGCGGCGGCGATCAGTGGCGGCATGTCTTCCACATGTCCGAGGAACTCGAAGACTCGCTCGAGGAACTGGTCGACCCACGTGGCCGCCAAGCGAATGTACTCCAGGCCCTCTGCTCTGTCGGTTCCATCGTCAACCAGGACGATTTCGATTTCGGGATAGGTCTGCGCCCGCGCCGAAGCAACCGCATCGAGAAGCCATTCGCCAGGGTTGTAGCACGGGATGACGATGGAAACCAGGTTCACGGCGTTCTCTAAGAGATGCCCTGAAAAACAGCAATTATAACCTCCAGCCGCCGCCAGTGCGTGCTGCGTCCGGCCCAGGTTTCGGATGTGGTGAAATAGGAGTTTGATGAAGAAGACCGCCTTGGTTTTGGCCTTGCTGTCGGGCTGTCGGCTGCCGGCGGCGAATACTTCCATACCTCCGGTTGCGCAAAAGTTTCTGGCGATGTTCCAGGACTTTCGTGACGCCAGAGCGCAACGGGCCTCCCACCCCCGTTATGTCTCGTTTGCGCTATCCGACGGCGAGATCAACGACTATATGCGCTACGCTTTGCGCACAACGCCCCGGCCGGGCGTGGATTCGGTGACCGTAAAAATCTTTCCGCAAAACTACATTTCCACGTTCACCGTCGTCGATTTCGACGCTATCGAACGCTGGAAGCCGGGCACCATCCCGGCCCTGCTGCGGCCCGTTCTGCGCGGCAAGCAGTCCATCTGGGTAGACTACCGTTTCGCAGCCGCCAATTCGAAGATCACTTTCTCGGTGGAAAAGGCGTACTACGACAAGCTTTGGCTGCCCGCATTATTCGTGGGGAAAGTGATCCGGATCGTCGCCGCCCGCCAACCGGAGCATTACGATATGAGCAAGCCGCTGCCACTGCCCTTCGGTCTTCGCCAGGCGTGGACCGAAAACCACGTCGTGAAGGGCAATAACTGAAAACCTGGGACCGGGCGCGCCGGTGTTCACGCACGCGACCGGTCGGTGCCTCGTCCACGCGTTGCCACTTGAATCACAGAGGGACGCCCGGCAGGATCTTGCCCCGGCGTACACCTCCGCGGGCGAGTCGCTTCGATAACAGGAAACTGTGGTGCCAGCGGGCTCGTATTCAGGCAGCGCGTCGATATAGTGCAGCTTTCCGAACATACGACAGCTTTTCTAGAAAGCTGCGTCTACAGTCCGATCGGACATCTGCCGAATGTTGCTGTAGAAGCGCAGATGAGACTTTCTGTCACTGCAGCACTGATTGCCTTCGTCGCCGGCACGCCCCTGCCTGCGTCCGCCCAAGCTTGGACTTTGAGCTTCAGCACGTACTTTGGCGGGAGCGACATGACCACCGCTACAGCCGTGGCCGTAGATGGGTCCGGCGACATATACGTCGCGGGATGGACGGACTCTACGAGTCTGCCGGGATGCAGTCCGGTACGCCCCAACGCTGGTGGCGTGGATGCGTTTGTCGCCAAATGGGATGGCACCACGCATCTTATCGATTACTGTACCTTCCTGGGCGGCCGCGGCGACGACCGCGCTTTGGCAATTGCCGTGGACGCCTCGGGCTATGCCTACATCACCGGTCGCACCATGTCGGCGAACTTCCCCGTTAGTGGAGCATTGCAAGCGGTGTTGGCAGGAGCCGAGAACGCCTTCGTGGCAAAGCTCAATCCGGCGGGCGGGCTGGTTTACAGCAGCTACCTGGGCGGCAACGGATCCGACAGCGGCAACGCCGTCGCTGTTGACAGTGTCGGCAACATGACGGTGGTGGGTAATACTACTTCAACCAATTTCCCTCTGGCGAGCCCGATTCAGTCCAGTCTTAACGGCCAAACCAACGTCTTCGTTACCCGCCTGAGCCCGGCCGGAGACTCGCTCGTGTACAGCACCTACCTGGGCGGCAGCGGCAACGATTACGGCACAGCTGTTGCCTTGGACGGCACGGGGGCGGCGTACCTCACAGGAAGCACAACGTCGACGAACTTCCCGGTTGTCAATGCCTTTCAGCCCATTTCCGGCGGCAATCAGGACGCGTTTGTCGCGAAAATCAACAGCGCGGGAAACTCGCTAGTCTACAGCACATATCTTGGTGGCAGCGGGGGAACGGTTGGCTTTCCCGAGACAGGGTCCGCGATCGCGGTTGACAGTGCGGGAGATGCATACGTGACGGGCATCACCAGTTCCCCGAATTTCCCCTTGGCAAATGCTTTGTTCTCAATTTCAGCGGGAGTCGGCATTCACGCCTTTGTGATCGAACTGAATCCTGCCGGTAGCGGGCTGGCGTACAGCACATATCTGGGCGGCAGCAGTATCGATCAAGCTGCGGCCATTGCCGTCGATTCCGGCGGCAACGCGGTGGTCGCTGGTTCTACGGCTTCGCCCGACTTTCCGCTGGCCAATCCTGCACAGCCATCCCAGGCGGGTGGATATGACGCGTTTGTCACCAGGCTGAACTCCACCGGGACCGCCTTGCTCGAAAGCACGTTCTTCGGCGGCAGCGGCAGCGAGGCCGCAAATGCGGTAGCGTACGATGCCGCCAATTCAGTCTACATAGCCGGACAGACGCAGTCGTTAGACCTTCCCATCGAGGATGCGACGCAGCCTGCCTTGGCCGGAACCCAGAGTGCGTTCCTCGCGGTGTTCACCTTGACTACGGAGGTCAGTACGCCGCCCGCCCCGACGACTCCAAATGCGACGGCTGGGCTCGCTCAGGTGACCTTGACCTGGACGGCTTCGAGTGGCGCGACATCCTACAACGTGTACCGCGGGACGACGGCTGGGGGCGAGAGCGCGACGGCGATCGCCAGCGGAATCACTACTACGTCCTATTTCGATGCCGGGGTGAGCAACGGCACGACCTACTACTACAAGGTGGCGGCGGTGAATGCCGCGGGGACCAGCGCGCTGTCCGGCGAAGCTTCAGCTACGCCGGAGCCTCAGTCGATCAGCTTCGGCGCGCTTGCGAACCGAACCGTCGGCACTGCTCCATTCACGGTCAGCGCAACGGCTTCTTCCGGCTTGGCGGTAAGCTTCAATTCAAAGACAACCTCCGTCTGCACTGTCTCGGGTTCGCAGGTGACGCTGGTTGCCGTTGGCACGTGCACCATCCAGGCGACACAGGCTGGTAACATCAACTACGCCGCCGCGACACCGGTCAACCAGAGCTTCCAGGTCACATCCCCTACCATCTCGTTAGACCAGAATCATGTGTGGTTCGGGGCCACCAACAATGGGGCTATCGTGACCGCGCCGCAGACGGTATCGGTGATCGCGCCTGCGGGCGTTAGCTGGTCTGTAAGCTCCAGCCTCAGTTATGTGGTGGTAAGTCCCACCTCTGGTGTAGGCAGCGGCACCTTCACCATCAGCATTCAAAATACTGCGCTGTCAAGTCCCGGCAACGTCAACGCAACCGTTACGGTGACGGTCACGGGGGCGTCCAACTCGCCACAGTATGTGAACGTGTCTCTGAATGTGATCAATGCCGGCGCCACGGCTGCCCCGTTCGGCAGTTTCGACACGCCCGCCAACAACGCCACCGGACTGGCTGCGAGTGTTGCCGTGACGGGTTGGGCGCTGGACGCCATCGGCGTGCAAGAGGTGCAGATCTGGCGCGATCCGTTGAGCGGCGAAACGCCAACATCGAATGGGCTGATCTATATCGGCGCCGCGACCTTTGTACCAGGGGCGCGCCCCGACGTGCAAGCCTCGTATCCGAATTATCCGCTGAACAACCGCGCCGGCTGGGGTTACCTGATGTTGACCAACGGCTTGCCGAACAACGGCGGTTCTGCCGGGACGGGAAACGGGACTTACACTCTGCATGCGATCGCCACGAGCACAGACGGAAATACGGTGGCACTCGGCAGCAAGACGATTACCTGCGATAACGCGGACGCGACCACGCCGTTCGGCGCCATCGACACGCCGGGACAGGGGGCGACGGTATCGGGCACGATCGTGAATTTCGGATGGGCGCTGACGCCGCAGCCGTACTCGATCCCGATTGACGGATCCACGATCTGGGTGACGGTGGATGGTCAGTATCTGGGACATCCGGTGTACAACAACTACCGCTCCGACATTGCAACGGGGTTCCCGGGCTATAACAACACCAGCGGGGCGGTGGGGTATTTTTACCTGGACACAACGACGCTGAGCAATGGGATGCACAATATCGGCTGGCTGGTGACGGACAACGATGGCCGAGCCAACGGGATCGGGAGCCGCTTCATCTGGGTGCTCAACTAGTGCCGTGACCGCTTGAAAAAGAACTTGTAAAACATGTTTTATGCAGAATGTTTTGGTTGTATGCTGAGACATGCGAGCCTACAAGCGGCTGGAAGTACTCCTATCGAAGCCCGATGAGCGGTCCCTCGTGCAATTGCTACGGAGCGGGGTGCAGCAGGTGCGAGTTGTGTTGCGCTCGCTGGCCCTATTGCAGTTGTCCGGCGGAGACTCGGCTCCCGCAATTGCCCGCCGGCTGCGGTTGACACCGAAGACCGTGCGCGATATTGGCAAGCGTTATCTGGAAGGCGGAATGGATCGCGCATAGTATGAGCGTCCCCGGCATGGCGCCAAGCCTATACTGAGCCCAACCGAGCAACAGCGAGTTATCGCGATGGCGTGCAGTGATGCGCCCGACGGACGGCCCCGATGGACGGTTCGCTTGATTGCGGAGCAGGCCCTCAAACGGAAATTGGTGCCAAAGGTTGGTCGCGAAACCATTCGGATCCTGCTCGAAAGCCACGACTTGAAGCCGTGGCGGGAAAAAAATGTGGTGCGTGGCCGAACTCAATGAGGAATATGTTCAGAAGTTGGAAGACGTCCTGGAGCTTTACGAAAGGCCCTATAATCAAGCTGAACCGGTAGTTTGCCTGGACGAGAAACCCGTCACACTACATAAGGACGTGCGATCGCCCAAGCCGTCGGCGCCGGGCCAGGTCGCCAAGCGCGACTCCGAATACGAGCGGTGCGGAACCGCCAATGTATTCTGCGCGGTGGAACCCAAGGCCGGCCACCACTACACCCGCCCGACCCCGGATCGCTGCGCCGCCGAATTCGCTCAAATTATGGCGGAGTTGGCTCTCAATTATCCAACTGCGCAGACGATCCACATGGTCGTCGACAACCTGAACATCCATTGCCGGAAGTCACTTACCGATTACTATGGAGAGATTCCAGGCGCCCACCTTTGGGACCGATTCACGGTTCACTATACGCCCAAGCACGGTAGCTGGCTGAACCAAGCGGAAATCGAGATCAGCCTATTCTCCCGCCAGTGCCTAGGAACACGCAGATTGCCAAGCCTAGCGTGCCTAAGGGCCGAAGCGCGAGCCTGGAACGCGACCGTGAACGAGGCTCGTACCAAAATCAACTGGCAGTTCAGCCGCAAAGACGCGCGACGGAACTTGGGCTACAGCAAGTACCTTTCTAAGCGGTCACAGCACTAGCCAAGCTCCTGGCGGTGTCTGCACGCCGGATTGCCGTCGACATTGTGAAGGAGGGATTCTTCCGGGGGAACCGGGGAGTGATTTCCCAAGTTCAGGAGTCCTGAAGCAAGCGGCACGGCAGCTGGGGCGAGAGCGCGACGGCGATCGCCAGTGGAATCACTACTACGTCCTATTCCGATACCGGGGTGAGCAACGGCAGGACCTACTGCTACAAGGTGGCGGCGGTGAATGCCGCGGGGACCAGCGCGCTGTCCGGCGAAGCTTCGGCGAAACCGTAGGCAAGCCATCTGGCGGACGCTCGCTCCAGGACTTTGTTGGCTCCATTCGGCTATTGACGACGCCTCTTCGACACCGTCTCTCTCCGGCGGTCGGATCACCAGAGACTCCTTTGCGGCGGAGAATCCGAGCGGCAGCGTTTGGCAACGAATAACTTGACTCACACCAACCAGCACCGGCCGGTAGGTGCAGCCACGGAAAGGTCGCTCCTGCCCTGATACAAGAATTCGACAATGTCCCGACACACGCCATCGACGTTGTAGTCTCGTTCCATGACAGCCTTGGCGCGGACGCCCATTTGACGAAATATCGCCGGCATCTCACTGAGCAACTTGAGCGCTTCCTGCAACGCGGCTATGGCACCCTCGCCGCAAGGAAACGCGATCTTGATGACGATATCGTCCTCCAGTTCAGAGAACCACGCGTCGTTTGTCACGATACACGGCTTGCCAGCCGCAAGTGATTGAATCAGCGCCCCGGAGGTTTCACCGTGCGAGGGAAAACGGAGGTTGATAACCAGATCGACGGCTGCTATCCATTCAGCAAACTCGCGACTATCCACAAAGCCCGTCAGGCGCATGAACTCATCTATGCTGTTACGGACGTAGTCGCCCCCACCTACCATGACGTAGTAGACCTTGCGGTGGCACTCTTGATTGTGACGGCGCACTGCCTCGCATACGAGGTGATTCAACTTCGTTGGGTGCACAAAACCAAACGATCCGACCACCAAGGCATCCTCAGGAATGTCCCACCTCGCCAGGAGCCGCCCTCGTGACTCTAATTCGCCGATCGTGCGGCTCGCTACGTGCCGTATGTGACCGAGGCGGACCGTTGGCGCTAGTTTGGCGCATTGCGCCAGCGTGTAGTGGGAATGGCACAGGATGGAATTCCCCGATGCCAACAGCTCTCCGGTTAGGGGTAGCAACTGCGGCATACCGCATTGGAGCAGATCCGGGCTCTCCTTGCGGAACTCGTGAATGATACGCAATCCTTCCGGACCAGCGATCTCGAGGATTCTGGCGTCAAACTCCGGCCGGTTCATGTACCATCCGACCACCAGGTGGTAGATCACGAAATCATGCAGGATAACAGTGCCAGGATGATCGAGGCACGCTCCGTAAGCATGTCCATGATACCTAGGCTCATTGCCAATGTTGTAAAGCTTGAAATCGTATTTGTTCCAATCGATGTTGTCACTCTTGAATCGAACGACCGCGAAGGCGGTTCGCAGGTCTGGGTCACTCAACTCGTAGTCGTCGATCGCCAACGTCACGTCGAAGTATTTGCGGAGGCCCCTGACGAGCACTGCCGAATAGTCCGCCACGCCACTCCTCACGGGCGGGAAAGGACTTGCATAGAGCAATGTCGGCCTAGACACCGGCAGCTCCCAACAGTGACGAGATCACGCGGTCCCAGCTAATTGCCAATTCCTGCATGCGATCGTAGCCTCGCGCGCCAAGGCGCTCGGCAAGACTGCGATCAAGGCACAATTGATCGAGCTTGCGCGCCAGGGTGACCGCGTCGCTCGGGATGACATATCCGTTGCATCCGTCCTCGACAAATTCCCGGCCGCCGCCCGAATCGTCAAGAACGACGATGGGTTTCCGCGAATAGAAACTCTCCAGAGGGACGTACCCGTAGTCCTCGCCGTAACCGCCGAAGAACGCGCAACAGCAGTTGGCGTAAAGGTTTCGCTTCTCCTCATCGCTGATAAACCCAGCAAGCCTGACCCTGCCTTCCAGATCATGTTCCCGGATCATCGACTTCAGATAGTCGAGTTCCGTTTGCTGGCCCGCGCCGGCAATTACGATCTTCATGTCTGATTCCAGGTGGCGCGCGGCTTCCACGAGGAGACGCTGGCGCTTCATGTTGTTGATCCACGACGGATAGAACACGAAGGGCTCAAACTTGGCACAGTACAAGAGTTCGTGATCAGGCGGCGGATGGTACAAGGGCGTACTGTCAAGTCCGGTGAAGCGCTCAAGCCGTTTGCTTACTGTTTGCGAGGTCGTGAAGACGCGCCGCGCCTCGGAAAGATAGCGGATATCGTGCTCGCGAATGACAGTTCGCAGCCATTCGCCTTCTGGCCAGGTGCGAATGTCGCTAAACTCAGTGTCCCACAGATCGTATGCCTGGCGGTGCTGATGGAGCAGCCAGACCACTTTGCGATCATGTCTGGCGTAATAGGCCGGGAATCTCAGCGCGACCAGGACGTCGATCCGTTCGCAATAACTCTCACGCAGGTCCGCGAGACGGCCCATGATCATGCTATGGATCAAGCTCTCAGCCGGGTACCACTTGAATGGGATGGTGAAGATGTCACTGCCGTGGCCGCGGAGCCGGAGTTCGCGACAGAGTGACTGGGCAAGAGCTTCGGCACCGCCAGTCCTAAACGGTATCTGGACCGTCGCAATGCCGACCCTCATAACCTCTGTCCTGCGTAATTCTGCATGGTAGTCACAAACATCCGGTGGGCCGTTACGGATTGAAAACGCCAGGTGAAATTGCGGCGTCCCCGATCCACTGAGCCCAGGACAACGAGCGTCCGGCGCCGATCCTTATGACGATTTGGAAGCAAAACCTGTCAATCGGTTCCTCGATCAACCCTCTTCTCCAGCGCCTCACGAGCCTGCTGTTCACGCTGCATGCACTGGTGCAGTTCCTCCACCACTCCCCGTTGCTGCTCGACAGCCCGTATCAGCAAGTCCCGAGCGGCGGCCTCGGAGCCACCCACCGCGTCAATCCGCTGACTTAGCTGTTGCATCGAAGACTGCAGCTGAACCAGCACATCGGCACGGACGGAAAGACGAGAGACCTCGCCTTCGACACGGTCAAGCCGCTCGGCAACCTGCTGCTGGATCGCCGCAATTCTGTTCGCGCTTTCCTCCAACAGGCCCAGGGAGGTTCTCACCTGAGTCAGAGAAGCGATGACCGATTCGTGAAACCCCCGCACTCCGGGAATAAACCAGAAAAGCATTCTCCGTACGCACAGGACCAGCGGAACCCCAATTGCTCCCCGAAGAGTAGCGGGCTTAAGAGGGAGTTCGCCTACCGCTTTGGCGCGCGCGGCAGCCTGGCCGAGTGCGGAATCAAGGCCACCGAAACCTGTCGGCGAGACACCGGGATTTGCACTGGATACGGCCTGAGCCGTAATCTGCCTGATGACCTCATCGATATTGAAACCGGAAACAGCCGATGACACTGACTGCACCTCCATGTTCTCTCGCGAGCAGAAGCCGCCTTCCGGATGGGCGCCAACCGCAGCAGTGAATCTAAGGAAGGAACCATTATAGTACCGCGCGGCCACTCAGCGTTCTTGTGGAACTCCCGCCGGGCAACCGCCCGACTGGAGCCATCTTTGGTATCATCCGCTCGGTCGCGGCGGAAATGCGCCTTGTCGGTCTGCGGCGGAGCCTCGTTAGCGTTTAGCGCGCAAAGAGATTGAGTGCCATGATTTGCGCCGTCAATCGGCCGAGTATTCCAGTCCTGCGGCGATAGCTCTCGGCTATCTCTGCTGGCTTCGCTGAACACATTTGGAGTGAAACGATAAACTCGTTCGCGCCGGTTCGCGTGGGGTAGAACCGGCGCAGCTTCAATGGCAGGATGCCTATGTGCGCAATGGTCTCGAACACCTCAAGGAACGAGTCCTGCGTGAACACGTGGCAATGCACGTCAACGTGCCTCCCGCTATGGTGCGCGGCCATGGCATGAGCGAATGCTTCGCGGATCTGCGCTGGCGAGGGGGGTGGCAGCTCGACGCCGATCTGCGATACCGACGTGATGTGGTCAAACACGTGTAGCGGTGAAGGGCGGGTAATCTGGCGCACGCATGCGTCAATCAGGTCGGCAGGCCGTGACACGGCGCGGAGATGATCGAAGGTCCGCTCTTTGTCGGGCACAGCGAGCGTCACGACTCCACCGTCGTTTAGGACCGACGCGATCTGCTGAAGCCAACCGATAGGGTCGGCAACGTGTTCGATGACGTGCGATGCGAGGCAGTAATCGTACTTCGCTCCTGGCAGCACGCAATCGGCCAAGGTTTTGCCGGGAGTCCATACGATATCGACCGGGACGATTCGCTCCGGGGACAGCGTCTCAGCGGTTGCGCTCGACTTGTATTTGGCAATCAGGTCTTCACGCGATGCGTGATCGACATACGAAACGCGGTATTTTACCTTCGACAAGATTGGACGATCGAGTGGCCCGATTTCAAGCCCTCGCATCTCTGGCTCGATCGCGCCGAGCAGTTCGCGCAGCCGCGCCTGATGCGACGTGCAGGGCGAGCCGGTGAGTTGCGAGCCGTCAGGTAACAGCACTTCGATCCGGTCAGTCGCGTCCAGCGGCTGCTCGAACACGAAGGTGAACCCGCACCTCTCCGAGACGCCGTGCGCCAGCAGATCAGGGCGATGCACCGTCTCGGTAGCCGTCGTGACCACAAGTCCGTTCAACTGGATTGTCACACGAGCAGGGTTGCCGCTGCTGTCGGCAGCCCAACCCGCAACGTGCGACTGGACGCAAATATCGACCTGGCCGCGAAAACTCACACCAACCGGATTTCCTCGCTATCCTTACTCAGCAGTGGGCTGAAGTACGGATCTGGTTTCTCCAACTCTTCGACCCACCGTTCCTGAAAACGCTCCCTCTCCTTCAGGTGAGTCCCAGGCGTACGCGTCTGGCACTCATCATGCCTCAGCAAAGCGTGCGGTTCATAAATGATTTCGTATCCCGCCCGCCGGGCGCGCAAGCACAGGTCCACGTCGTTGTAGTTGACCGGAAAATCCGGATCAAACCCGCCCAACGCGTCGAAGACGGGCCGCCGCAGGCCCATGCAGGCCCCGGTGACAGCCGATACATTGCGCGTCTGGTCCAGCCAGCGCCACAGGTCGCTCTGAAAGAGGCCGCGACCCGGATGCCCGGTTCCATCCATAATGCCGACCGTTATCCCGGAGTGCTGAATCGCGCCGCTGCGGTAGACGAGTTTGGCCCCCACCACGCCGACCTCCGGGCGCTGCAGATGCGCCAGCAAATGAGCCATCCAGTCAGCGGCAAGCGGGACCACATCGTCATTCAGGAAAAACAAAACATCACCATGGGCTGCCGCGACACCCAGGTTGTTCATCCGCGCAAAGTTGAATGGCCCGGGGAACGAAACGGTCTCGCACCCATAGGCCCCCATCACCTTCTCCACTCCGCCATCTCCGCGCAGATGGTGAACTACCACAATCTCACTTTCATAACCCCGCCGGGTCCGGTCGAGCGCCCGGAGGCAACGGCGCAAGAGTTTGCCGTTGCGGGAACAGACGATGAAGCTGATCCGAAGCCCGGGGGTCAGCCTGCGGCGCACGTAGTATGAATTTGGGATCGCGCCATCGGTTGGCTCCGCATCCCAGTTTCTCCGCCGGATAGCATCCTGTAAGGCTCTACGCCCAGCCTCGTGGGTGTATCGCTTGGCTGAGGCGCTGGAGGCGGTAGATTGAGGGTGCTGGCGCCAATGATAAAGGATTCGCGGTATGTGCCGCACTACCACGGGCTGGTCCGTGATTCGCAAGGCCACATCGTAATCCTGAGCACCGTCGCACTCGCTCCGGAACCATCCGATCTGGTCCATCCGGGAGCGTGCGATGACGAGGAAATGGCCCCAATACATGCAGCCGGCGAGAAGGTCCGGAGACCAGTCAGGCTTGAGGGACGGCCGTGTCCGGTGCCCCGCTTCATTCAGGTAATCCTCATCGCTGTAGATGACGTCAGCCGGCGCGGCCTGGATGGACTCCACCACATAGTGCAGCGCCAGAGGCGATAGGACATCGTCATGATCCAGAAACCCGATATACTCTCCGTGCGCCAACTCGCCCGCCCGGTTCATCGTTCCCGAAATGCCTAACCGTTCGGACGAGAGACAATAGCGGATACGCGAATCCTCCGCAGACTGGCGGCCTAGATATTCGGCAACCCATGCGGGAGATACATCATCGCAAATACAAAGTTCCCAGAGTGGATACGATTGGGCGAGCACGGATTTCACCGCGGCTTCCAACCACTCGCGCCGAGGATCGTGCGTCGCCATCAGGATGCTGATCAAGGGCCGGCGGGGCCAATTCTGGGCGTGATCCCGATGCCATTTCCACGAGGGAGTTTGGACTTCTTGCCACGCGATCCAGTTTTCGTATGCCCGGTCATGGTGCACCGGGCGCGCCAGCTTCAAGTACAACGAGTGGAGTGGAGACTTCAGCAGTTTCTGGCCGAGTTTCAGTTCACTCGTGCGCAAGGCCGCCCCAATCCTGCGCGTCGACCGGAATAATAAACTGTTTTCCAGGCGAGAGAGCCTTTCCTCGAGGCGGCTCTGCTCCGACGAAGAGAATTGATGGCGCTTCGCGGTCATTTGCCGCTCCGCTTCCATCTGATCCAGGACTTCCGTCAAGAGCTTGATCACTTCAGGCATCTCAGCGGCAGACAGCGGCATGTCCCTGCCTTCCAGCAGCGACCGGAGGGCCGAAACGCGGGCAGCGGGTGACATTCATCTCAGGATAGCAGCCTGTTGTCCCCATGTCGGCGAGGATCGGCGTCAATCGAGAAGTCCAGACCGTGTCGCGTGAGGTTCGGGTTGTAGTAAGGGTCGCAGAGCAGGTATGGAGCCCATCTCTCGCGGAACAGCGCCACCTCGTTCGGATTGTGCTTTCTGCGCGGGAGCGACGTGCCCTCGAAGTGAATCAGTTCCGCGTAGGGCGTATAGACGACGCGGTATCCGCGCTGAATTGCCTTCAGGCAAAAATCGATATCGTTATAATCCACGGCCAGTTGCTCGTCGAAGCCCCCCGTGCTCTCCAACACCTCGATGCGAGTTGCCATGCATGCCGCGGTTACTGCGGAGTAGTTGCGAACGACGTGAGTAAAGGCGTTATAGCCGACGAAACTGGCGGGGAAACCGTGGTAGACGTGCGCCGCGCCCTCATTCACGCCAAGGACAATGCCGACATGTTGAATCCGCTCGTCCGGAAACAGCAGTCTCGCGCCAACCACGCCGACTGAATCCTGTTGTAGGAGTTCCAGCATCGCGCCGAGCCATTCTCCCGAAACAATCTCCATGTCGTCGTTGAGGAGCACTACGTATCGTCCTTGAGCCTGCCTCAAGGCGAAATTCACTTTCTTCGAGAAGTTGAACGGAAGGCTCGCGGGGCAGCTCACGCGACGGTAGTTGATGCCACTCAGCGCCCGGCGCGCGGCCTCTGGAAGGCTGCCGTCATCCACTACCACTATCTCGTAATTGGTGTACTCGGTCTTCTCCGCGATGCTCCTCACGAAATTGACCAAGGGGTTGATGGCCCCGCGTCCCTCGACCTTCGCCTCTCGGCCGCTCGCCAGTATGCAGAGAGAAGCCAGCGGAGCACCTTCGATCCGATATCGCACGCGGAATAACCCCGGCAATAACCCCGGTTCAACTTGCGCATCGAGCGCGTTCCGCCGGACATGCTCCTCGAGGGCGCGCCGCCCCGCATCCAATGCGGCTGGTTTGGCGCCGACCTCGGCGGCCGCCGAACCCGCGACTTGGCGCCAATGATAAAGGATTTTCGGCACGTGGTGAATGCACTGTGCGCGGGTTGCCAGACGTAATGCCAGGTCGTAATCCTGAGCGCCGGAAAACTCGGATCGGAATTGGCCGGCTGCGTAAAACAGGTCTTTGCGGACTACCAGCATGTGCAGAACATAGTTCACTGACAGCAGGTGGTCGGGAGACCAGTCGGGCTTGCAGTAGTGGTCCACAAACCCACCGTTTTCGTCGATCTTGTCTTCGTCGGTGTAAAGGAAATCGATGGCCGCGTTCTCGTGAATCGCCGCCGCAACCTCAAACAGCGCGCGAGGGGCCAGTTCGTCGTCGTGGTCCAGCATGGCCAAATAGCTGCCGGTGGAGATCTCTGCCGCGCGGTTGGAGGCGGCTGCGATGCCTTGGTTCCGGTCAAGTCGCAGGATCTTGATGCGCGGGTCCACGCCGCGGTAGCTCTCCAACATATCGAGGGTCTCCGGATTCGTGGAGCCGTCGTCGCAAAGGCACAACTCCCAGAATGGATAATACTGCGCCCTTACGGACTCGATGCAACTGCGCAGGTAGCATCCGGCAATGTTATAGACCGGCGTCACAACGCTGATGACTGGCGCCGATTTCCAACTGCGGATTTCCTCGGCCAGGGCCGCAGGCGTATCCGGGTGAAAGAGCCGCGGCGGGCGGGTCGGACCTCGCGGCCGGAGGATCGTTCGCGGTAAGGGATGTTCCGATATGCCCAGTTCCTCGAAACGGCTGGCGATGATGCGTCCGACTGCCGCGGAGCTATATCCGGCGCGGATGTCTTCCGCAGCCCGTCGCCCTTTTTCCTGTCGTCCATCGGCGTCCTCGAATACAGTTCGCATAAGGTGGCCGAGGTGCGCGACGGAAGGATCCGCCCAGACATTTCCCCGCCGGTATGGGCCGACATCGTGCGGGATGGGGGTCAGCGTGCAATCGATCAAGTAGCTGTTGTCGTCCCGCATAAAATCCAGATTCGACGAATAGCGCGTCGCAATCACGGGCTTACCCAGGTACATCGCCTCGGCCAGGTTGTAGCCAAAGCCCTCGCTGCGATGAGGCGAGACCAGGCAATCCATCGCATTCTGCAACGACACGATCTCGTTCTCATTCATCAGGTCGCTGAAGATGCGAATATTTGACGCGTCCGAGGTTATCTCCTGGAGCGCGCGCACGTTAGCTTCATCATGAGAGCTGTTGAAGAACTTCAAACATAGCAGCACGTCCCGAGAGTCGCCGAATTCGCGCTTGAACGCCTCTATCAAGCACATCGGATTCTTGCGATCCATATAGCTGGATACGTCGAAGATATAGCCGAAGACGAACACGTCGCGCGGAAACCGGAAGTACTCACGAGGATAAATGGCCTTGGCCTCCAGGCCATCCACCACCGGGGGAACACGAGTGACGGGCAACCGAGTCGCCTGCTGAAAAGCATGGCGGCAAAACTCGCTGGCCACCCAGATCTCATCGACATAGCTATAGAGATGAGCCCAATCGGGGCGAGCCGAAGGCAGCTCCCAGAGCCAGTAACCGATGTTGTAGCAGCCATTCAGCAGTTCGGTTCCATAGGCTTGCGTGAAGCGAGGCAGCATCTCGGCATTCTGCTGGATCAGGTTGGCGCGATAGGGAGAGAATTCGGGCACGCCGCGCCGTGCGTCCCGGTCCTTCCAGTCCGGTATGTCAAAAGGATGGACGGGAATCCGAGCCGACTCGAGCGCTTGTGCGCAACTGCGCGCTACCGAGCCCAGGCCACTGGTCGCAGAGAGGAAACCATAGAGGTTAACGCCATAGGGTCGCGATTCCATCAAAGCCGCAAAACCAGAGCGGTCCGGTAGCGGTTCCCAGGCACCGCCACCTCGTCCCTCCGCGCGGCCGACTCTTGACCAATGGGCGTACCCGGAGGGGAACCACCCGCTGTCCACAGCCGTTGCAACATCGGGATTGAAGAAGAGATAGGCGTCTTCGTCGAATTCGGCCGGAACACCGGACCGCGGCCGCACGCGGGCGATGGCGTTGTGCTTCGGGTTTCGCTTGCGAAAATGAGCGAGGCGGCCTTCCTGCTTTCCATAGCGAACCCAATGTTCATGCCCGCTCGGGAGGCCGCCTGCTGCCACTGCCTCGGCGACATCCGGATGCAACAGCAAATAGGTTATTTCGTCAAAGTCGTCGGGGATCGGAGGCCGCCTGCGTAAACTCTCCACCGCCAGCGAACTGCACGCCCTCATCCAAGCCCGGAGAACTGGGTAGAGCCCTGCGCCCGGCCGGCGCGCTTCCTTAAGGTGCTGCCGGAACATCCTCCACGCAGCTCCGGGACGGCGAAGTTCTTCCTCGCTGGGCCGGGTGATGCCCAACGTCGCCGTTCCCAAGCGCGCGGCTAGTTTGACGGCCAAACCGGGGTAACCCGCGAGGGACGGGTCTTGTTCCTGGCGGGCAAGCGCCGCGAGGATTCGGCCATCCATGGTCGCGGGCCGCATGGAAGGCCGCGGAGCTTCGTTGGTCGATTCCAGCGGGCGACCGTGGATCTCCCGCACGATTCCGCGCAAGCTCGCGATCCACTCCAGACTGACGGCGGTCTTTGCGCGCAATAGCCCGAATCCCGCATCCTTTGTCAGATCTTCGGGGTCGTTCATCGGTGAAAATAACAAGGGCAGGTCAACGGTTGGACCACGAATAGGTCTTCGGGCGACTCATTTCAACGGCCTCAATGCGCGTCAAGTCGAATTCTACCAAATCGTCGCCGTTCCCGGCTGTCACCTTGTTGCCGCGTCGACATCCACTGTATTATTAAGTCAACGCCAAAACAGATTTGCGATGGATCATCACGAACCGGAATTCTCAGCCGATCCCGCCCTCCAGACCCGATCCGGGCAATCTGAGGAAGCACTGGCGCAGATGCGCGACGATCTGCGCGACGCGATTCGCGCTCAAGAGCAGTTGCAGGTCCAGCTCCGCGCGGCTGTGAAAGAGCTCTCCGAGGCGCTGAGGAACCAACTTCGCCCGACAGCCCTGGAACGGCCTGACCCACAGCTCCAGCTACTCCAAGCTCGGATCAGAGGAGTCGAACAGCGTATGGACCGGACGGCGGAACAATTGAAAGGCATCTTACAGAGCCGTATCTGGCGGACCCTTGTCGGAGCCGGAGGATTCCTGCTTCGGTTACGACATCGCAAATGAGCCAACACGGTGATCTGTTGACGTAGCGCAGGGAACTTTTTTGCTATGCAATTGGGAATCTCACACCTAACCAGAACCAGTCAGGTCTGGAGCAAGTTCTCGGGTTTCCCGGCAGGGAGCGGGGCGGAGCCCCGACCAGACAGGTTGATGACGGCACAAGCTTCCGGCGACGGGCTGCCCTGCAGGTTCCGGACAAAGCGCCGGACGCTTTGCTAACCGGCGGTGAAGCCGCACAGGTCCAACAGGTCCTGCCAGATGGTCATGGAGTTGGGGCCCCGCAAGAGCCCGATTTCGATCGCGTCCCGTAACGCGCGCAGGCGCTGGCCGAGGGACTGCGGCCAGGTTTCGTTTCGGCCGCAGCAGGAGAAGCAGCGGCGAACTCCGCGCCAAAGTCGGTGATCGCCTCTATGGCCGGTTTTGCCGGCGAAGCGCGCCCCCACCCGCCCGGTGGCCGTAGAGCGATTCCGGCCTCTTTCAAATGGCTCGAGGCCGTCTCGCAGCGCAACAGCGCACCGATACTTCGTTGAATTCGTCGCAGCGACCGTCCCAGCGCCCAACGCTATAACTTGCTGTTTCGTTTCATCGCTCAAGACATTGCTCACATTGACGGAGGGTATCGCCCTCGCGCCGAGATCAATGTCTTGAACGCTGCTTATCATTGGCCGGCTTTCAGGTGATCATATATGGCCGGTTTTGGGTGTTCACCGAGGATGTCGCAGAATCAGTGGTGAACGTATTCGCGGAGCCTAGGGCGTTTCTCATTCCTAAACCGGCCAAGCTTCCCAAGAGCCGACATATGGGTCGGGCCGACGGGCGCAGATCCACGGTGTGTTGCGTTTTTCCGCCCGATCAGGAAGCGGGCATCCATCGTCTGTTGACGCAGCCGACGGGTCACCAACGTCGAGGGCGGTCCGGCGCGCGGACGCAGCCAGGAGCTTGGCTAGTTGAGTACCCAGAAGAACCGACTCCCGACGCCATTGGTTCGCCCCGCGTTGTCCGTTACCAGCCAGCCGATGTTGTGCATCCCATTGCTCAGAGTCGTCGTATCCAGGTAAAAATACCCCACCGCCCCGTCGGTGTTGTTATAGCCCGGAAACCCCGTCGCAATGTCGGAGCGGTATTGGTTGTACACTGGATGTCCCAGGTTCTGCCCATCTACCGTGATCCAGATAGTGGAACCATCGGTCGGGATTATGTACGGCTGCGGGGTCAGGGCCCATCCGAAATTCACGATCGTGCCCGATACCGTAGCCCCCTCTCCCGGCGTGTCGATGGTACCGAACGGCGTGGTTGCGGCCGCGTTATCGCAGGTAATGGTTTTGGTGCCGAGTTCCACGGTATTTCCATCTATACTCGTGGCGATAGCATGCAGCGTGTAAGTCCCGTTTCCCGTCCCGGCAGAACCGCCGTTGTTCGGTAAGCCGTTGGTCAACATCATATAACCCCAGCCGGCGGCGTTATTCAGCGGATAATTCGGATACAAGGCTTGCACGTCGGGGCGGGCCTCGGGTACAAAGACCGCGTTGCCGACTAAGATCAGCCCATTCGACCCAGGCGTTTCGCCGCCCACCGGATCGCGCCAGATCTGCACCATTTGCACTCCGATGGTATCCAGCGCCCAACCAGTCACGGCAACGTCCCCGGCGAGGCCGGTGGTGTCGTTCGCGGGTGTGTCGAAACTGCCGAACGGCGGGGCGGCGGTTCCGATATTGATCACATTTAGAGACACGTTCACATACTGAGGCGAGTTGGACGCCCCGTTGGCTGTCACCGCAACGGTTCCATTGATGTTTTCCGGACTGGGCAAAGCGTTATCTTGAATGCCGATGGTGAAGATGCCGCTGCCGACTCCGGAGCTCGGGCTTACCACCATAAAGGTCAAGTCGGAACTCGTCGTCCAACTGACTCCCGGCGGGGCGGTTACCTGCACCGTCTGCGGCCCTGTTACGACACTTCCATTGTTGGTGGCCCCAAACCACACGTCATTCTGGTTGAGAGAGAAGGGTGGGCTAATCGACGTGACGTCGGAGATAGAGTGACTGTTAGGATCGCTGCCGCCGGAGACCGTTACCGAATTGGTGACGCTGGCTGGAGCATTGGACGCGACATTCACGGTTACAGTGATGGACGGGTAGCTGGATCCGGCACCGAGAGCGTCGCTGCGCGCGCAGGCGTTGCCGCTGCAGGACCATCCGTTACCGGACACAGAGACGAGCGTGAGGCCCGCGGGCACATTCTCGGTCACCGTCACCGTGCCGCTTGCTGTGCCTGCTCCAGCGCCGTTGCTCACCGTGACCGTGTAGACCGCACCGTTTTGGCCCTGCGCAAAATTGCCCGTGTGGGATTCAGCGATCGACAGGACTACTGGACTACTGGTTGCCGACGTGACCTGGAGGCTCTGGTTGACCGGTGGGGCGGCGGCGTACGTGGAGTTGCCTGCTTGCGTCGCCTGAATAGTGCAGGTACCGGCGCCGACCAGCGTCACGGTCGCGCCCGATACGGTACAGACAGAAGTCGTTTGTGAGTTGAAGCTTACGGGCAAACCGGAGCTGGCAGTTGCGTTGACCGTCAATGGCGGGGTTCCGAGTGCCTGATTCGAGAGAGCGCCGAAGTTGATGGCCTGAGTCTCCTGGTCGGTGAAATTGGCGGTCTGGTTTTGGCTCAAGTTGTTGAACGTGACGCTCTGCGGGCTGAAGGTGTCGCCTGCCAGCGATGGAGTTACTGTGTAGTTTTGGCCGGCTGTGAGACCACTAAAGGAATAACTCCCACTAGCATTGGTGCTTGTGGAAGGGCCAGGACTTAGCGAAATCGTCACTCCGCTGACTGCGCTGCCCGACGATGTGACTGTGCCCGAAATGCTGTAGGTGGGCGCCACGCTGATCAGCGAGATCGAAGTCGTCTGCGAGCTGCCGTTGCAAGATGCCGTCACCACCGCAGTCTGGCTGGTGGCAATTGTGCCGGCTGTGGCGGTGAAGCTCGCTAATGTTGCTCCCGATGCCACGTTCACCGAGGCCGGCACACTCAGCGACGCGTTATTACTCGAAACAGCTACAGCAACTCCCCCAGAGCTCGCCGCTTGCGACAAAGTCACCGTGCACGCGGAAGTCCCACCGGAACTGAGGTTGGTTGGCGAGCACGATACCGAGCCGACCACGGTTGCCGCTAAGAGCGAAATGTACGTTGTTTGGGAGCTCCCATTCGAGGTGCCCGTGATCCCGGCCGTCACATTGCTTGAAATTGTGCCGGCGGCTGCGGTGAAGGTCGCCGAAGCCGTCCCGGCCGCCGCAGTAACTGACGCAGGCACGGACAAAGCGCTGGTGCTGCTGGAGATGCTGACGGTTGCGCCGCCGGCGGGTGCGGCTTGGTTCAGCGCAACCGTGCAGGTCGACGAACTACCGCTGTTGAGCGATGTGGGGCTGCACGAGAGTCCGCTCAACGCCGGCAACGGCGCCGGGAGCGTCATTGTGCCGCCCGCGCCAGTCATGGAGATTGGGCTTCCAGCAGCATCGGCGCCAGCCAGGTTGGTGAGGCCGATCGGTGTGGTGACCGCCGAACTGGTCATCGTCACGTTGATCACAGCGACAACCCCGTTCGGGATCAGGGTGCCGTTCATACCGGACAGCTCGCACGTATAGGAACCCCCGCTCGAGAAGCAGGTAATCGTTTTGTTGGCTGCGGCGGCGCTCGAGCCGGCGGCCGCCCCAATGTAGGCGACATTGCCGGCGGTGTAAGTCAGCGTCCACTGGAGTCCCGCCGGCGCACTTCCCGAAAGCGCGCTCAGCGAAAGGTTTAGTGCGACCGCGCCGCCTGCGACGGCGGAGCCCGACGACAACGACAGTGTGTCCTGACCAAACGCCGCCGCAGGCGCGGCTGTGACAAAAAGAGCAAGTACGAAAGCGCGACTCGGATGGCTGGACAGCATCGCCGCAAAGGCAGCGGTCAACTCGTCAACCTCCGGGATAAAGTGCCACGCGAACACCGCTCAAAAGCGGAATGGCCGCATGGGTTTGGCCGTTGGCTGCTACATCTAAGATATTTACAGAGCTGATTATCTACAATACTATCTTCTGGGAAGTCCTTCGTTCTGTCAATGGTTGCGCCTAGCATGGAAGCTAAAGTTAGGATAAGAAGATCCTGAACTGCGAGTTCTATGCGCCGCGGGCTCGCCCGGCACGTGTCGGCCCCTTGGAAGGTGCGTAACATTCGGAAACGCCTCTTGAGTTTTGGAAGGTGCGCGAGTTGCAACTAGAGTGCCAACTCTGATTAGCTTTAAATTCAAGAAGTTCTTTTTCTGCCCGCGAGCCTTATGCCGCTTTTTACACGGGTGCAGAACTGCGGACCGAGAAGTTTTTTCATCCATTATGAGCGTGACGTGCCTCGCTGGCGCCTGGAGCTTCACGTAGAGGATGCCAGTCTTCACTGGCACTTGGACGCGGTAGGGGGGACCATTGCTGGTCGCCTCCCGCACAGAACCGTACGTGCACATTTTTGCATATGTCCTGTCCCGCGTAACGCCGGATCAGTCCCCGGTCAACCCGGTTCACCCCTCACACTGCTGCACGCGCAACGTCTCGTTTACCCAATCACAGATCTCGGCCCGGTTACGCCCCTCAATCCGATCTCATCACTGGCCTCCAGAAATGCCCGGAACTGCCCCAGGTTCAACCCTTCTGCTGCCTGCATGTTGACGATCAACTCCCAGCGTGCCGAACTTCGCCTCGCTCCAGGCTCATCTTGCATAGACAAGGCACATAGACCACATAGACAAGGCGGATAGCGGACTGGCGGACAAGCGAGTATAATAGGCAAGTTCCCCGTCCAGTATGGAGATGGCAGGCAAATTTCTCAGAACGCAACTTAGACTTTTGGAGTGTACGCAAGGATGTGGCGCGGCGACTACCTGTTTTTGCTAAAGAACCTGATCCTCAAGGATTTCCGCGTCCGCTACCGTAATATGTCGCTGGGCGTGTTGTGGTCCCTGCTGAACCCCCTCGTTATGCTGGTGGTATGGAGCTTCGTGTTCACGAAGATTTTCACCAACCCGATTCGACATTTCTCCTTATTTATATTGTGCGGCATCGTGCCTTTTAACTTTTTCACCGTCGCCTGGTCCAGCGGGACGACGTCCCTGGTGGACAGCGCGGGCTTGATTAAGCGAGTCCCGATCCCACGGGAGATCGTGCCTATCGCCAGTGTCCTTTCCAATTGTCTACATTTGGCGATTCAAATGTCTCTTCTACTGGTTTTCGTTCTGGCCAGCGGAGTCGGCGTCAACGTCTATTGGTTTTTCCTGCCTCTTATTTGGGCGCTGGAAATCGTGTTCGCTTGCGGTATGGCGCTCCTGTTTTCGGCTTTCAACGTCTATGTGCGCGACACGCGCTATTTCGTCGAGTCTTCTAACCTGGTGCTCTTCTGGCTGGTGCCGATTTTTTATCCGTTTTCCCTAGTCCCCCCGCGGTTCAAGGATCTCTATCAATTCAATCCCATTGCGGCACTCGTACTGGCAATGAGGGATATCGTGCTCGAGGCCAAAGCGCCATCGCACGTCTTGTTGATCAAGTTGACGTTGGTTTCCTTCCTTGTATTGGGCACCGGGCTCCTGGGCTTCCGCCGCTTGAAGCCCCGGTTCTTCGATTATTTGTAACCATGAAAAACGACTCGAAAGCCATCACCTGTGAGAACGTTTGGAAGACTTTTCGCCTTCATACAGGTCAAAAGCTCCTGCGCCAGCATCTGGCTTCCTGGTTTGGAGAGGAGCCATCAAACCAGTTTCACGCTCTGAAAGGTGTTTCCTTTGACGTCGCCGCAGGAGAGGGTCTGGCCGTCATTGGCTCCAATGGAGCCGGCAAGAGCACTCTCCTCTCCGTGGTCGTCGGACTGACCCAGCCGGAAAAGGGAACGGTGAAGGTCAACGGCCGGGTTGCCGCCTTGCTCGAGCTGGGATCCGGCTTTCATCCCGATCTTACCGGAACGGAGAACGTATACCTCAATGCTGCGCTCCTGGGGTTCAATGAGCGTCAGACCAAAGCCATGTATGAGGAGGTCGTCGACTTCGCCGGGGTACGCGACTTTATCGACGAACCCCTCCGAACTTATTCGAGCGGCATGATGCTGAGGCTGGCTTTCTCGGTCGCCATCAATGTCGACCCGGATGTACTGATCATCGATGAGATTCTGGCCGTTGGCGACGCGGATTTTCAAACCAAATGCCGCGAACGGATACTCGGGTTTCGGCGCGCAGGAAAGACATTCCTCTGTGTGTCGCACGCCAAAGCGGCGCTGATGGAGTTATGCGATCGAGCCGTGTGGCTCGACCATGGCGAAATGATGCTGTGCGACCGGATCGATTCCGTTTTTGAAGCCTACGAGGGCCGAGCGGCTGCACAGAAGCAGAGCGCAGGGTGAGAATCAGTCAAGTTCTCTCTGAGCAAACCGTGCGCACATTGCGCGCGACAATTCTAAGCGATTCGAGATGGTGTTCCGTCACAGGCGTTTCATGATTCGCACCGCACATCTGTAAACTACAATGATTCATACAGCGAGATGAAGACTCCGGCCGACGCTATGTCACGGGAAGCAACCGATCAAATTCGGACGCATTCCAGTCGAGCACGCCTCCAGACCGAGATCCTTACCGTCGCGCTCTTCCTTGTTGTCAGCCTGCTAGTGATGCATCACCGGACCATCTTCTCCCCGTTAGCCATTACGGAAGGCGGCGGCGATTCGGTGCTTTACAATATCACCCTCGAGCACGAATGGCGCTGGGTTTCCGGCGAGCCGGTTCACCGTAGTCTCTGGAGTCCGCCGATATTCTTTCCGAAACGTGAAACGGCGGCGTATACCGATCTGTTTCTGGGCGTCTTCCCGCCCTACGCGGCTTGGCGCCTGTTGGGAGCCGGCGCACAAACGGCCTTTCAGCTTTGGATGCTGACGATGTCGACTCTCAACTACGCTGCAGCGTATCTGGTGCTCCGCTTACTTGTGCGAACGAGCATCCCGGCCAGCGGTATCGGAGCGCTTCTGTTTGCCTTCGGCAGTCCGCGCCTTGCTGAGATCGGTCATCAGCAATTACTCCCAGGCTTTTTCGAGGTTGCGGCGTTCGCGGGGCTCTATCTGCTGTTTTCGGAACCGCCTGCCGCGTTGAAGCGGCGGCGGCTTGTAACAGGTTTCCTCTTGGTTGCGGGTGGCGTTACCGCACAGTTCTATACCGCGTTCTACTATGCGTGGTTCATGGCATTCTGCGTCAGCGTGGCGCTCGTGTTTGCGCTGCTGGTCTCTCCCTTCAGACGCAGATTGGCTGCGTTCCTGCGGCAGTACTGGCTGCCAAGCGGAATCTCCATCCTGACGGTCGCCGTCTTGCTGGCACCGGCTGTCGGGTTGTATTACCGAACCCTGAAGGACGTCGGTCCGCGCGAGTACACTGAGGTGCAACATTTCCTTCCTAACTCAGCGGCGTGGCTGGCCCAGGGACCGGATCACTGGATTTACGGGCCGCTGAATCGGCGGGCAGGCATTAATCGGGATTTCGGTGACCAGGAGATGTTCGACGGTATTGGTCTAGTTACGACAGGGCTCGTGCTGACGGCATTCGTCCGATTTCGCCGCCGCCCAGTCGTGATGATTTGGGGGGCGATTTGTGGAGCTATTCTCCTCACTACGCTCGCGTGGCCGGGCGGCTTCTCACTGTGGCGATTGGTGTATGACTATTTCCCGGGCGCCCACGCCGTGCGAGCGGTCAGTCGGTTTGGAGTCTTCGTTCTCTTGCCAGCCTCTATAGCTCTTGCGTTGGGTATCGACTGGCTCGCGAATCGAGTCTCGCCGTTGGCGGCTGTGGTTTGCATGCTGGTGGTGCTTGTCGAGCAGGCCGGCTCATTGGGTGGTGCGCCCGCTTATTCCACGGCCGGCGTTCAAGCGCCAGCCGAGGCGATCGTGCATCAGCTCCGGCCCGATTGCAAAGCTTTTCTGGTCAGCTATACTGCAGGCACGACCAGCGTGCCGTGGATGCACATTTACGGCATGTGGGCCGAGCTCTTGTCAGGTCTCCCGACGTTGAACGGTTACAGCGGTCAGGTGCCACCAGGCTGGCCGCTCGAAAACGTTGCGATCGCCAATCGTGCGGACCACGACCGTCTCTATACAGGCATCCAGGACTGGATGCGCCGCTACCCCCAGGAACTCGACAACGTCTGCTGGATTACGCCAGACTCACATGGGACAATATTGATCCGGCGCTCGGACGCCGCCAGGGGATACCGCCAATTGCTTCGCTAGTTCAGTACCCAGAAGAACCGGCTCCCGACGCCGTTGGTGCGCCCGGCGTTGTCCGTTACCAGCCAGCCGATACTGTGCATCCCATCGCTCAATGTCGTGGTGTCCAGATAGTAATACCCCACCGCCCCGTTGCTGTTGTTATAGCCCGGAAAATCCATCGCAATGTCGGAACGGTAGTTGTTATACACAGGATGTCCCAGGTACTGTCCATCTACCGTGACCCAGATGGTTGAACCGTCGGTCGGGATCGTGTATGGTTGCTGGGTCAGCGCCCATCCGAAATTGACGATCGTGCCGGATACGGTCGCGCCCTGCCCCGGCGTGTCAATGGTGCCGAACGGCGTGGTTGCGCCCGCATTATTACAGGTAATGGTTTTAGTGCCGAGGTCCACAGTACTTCCGTCTATGCTCGTGACGATCGCATGCAGCGTGTAAGTCCCGTTACCCGTCCCGGAAGAACCGCCGTTGTTCGGTAAGCCGTTGGTCAACATCATGTAGCCCCAGCCGCCAATGCTATTCTGCGGATAATTCGGATACAAGGCTTGGACATCGGGGCGCGCCCCCGCAACAAAGGTCGCGTTGCCGATATAGATCAGCCCATTCGACGTAGGAGTTTCGCCGCTCACAGGATTGCGCCAGATCTGGAGCGTTTGCACGCCGATGGTATCCAGCGCCCAACCAGTCACGGCAACGTTCCCGGCGAGTCCGGTGGCGTTGTTTGAAGGCGTGTCGAAACTGCCGAACGGAACAGGGGCTGTACCGGTGTTGACCACATTCAGGTACATGTGCACGTATTGAGGCGAATTGGATGCACCAGCGGCGGTCACGGTAACGGTTCCGTCCATGCTGGCCGGACTCGGCAGAGCATTATCCTGAATGCCGATCGTGAAGGCGCCGCTGCCCACGCCGGACGTGGGACTTACCACCATAAAGGTGCGGTCGGAACTCACCGTCCAACTGACTCCCGCAGGGGCGGTTACATGCACGGTCTGTGGCCCTGTCACGACAACCCCGTTATTGGTTGCGCCGAACCACACGCCCGTCTGATCCAGCGAGAAGGTTGGTAACACTGGATAGGCGTGATTCACCACAAGCGGCCACTTCGCATAGCTCTGGTTCATGACGGGTGCGCCGTTCATCAGCCGTGCGTAAATATAATAGGTTCCATCGGCAAGCCCTGACGTGTTCCAGACATAAGAACCAGTTGCCGGGTTCAGTCCAGAGGCGATTAGCGTGCCGGCGAAACCGCTCCCAGTGTTATCCCAACCCAACTCAAGGGTCGGGACGGTTGCACCCTCGTTACTGTAGTTCCATTGCACGGTGTAAGAGGCATTTGCCTGCTCAAGCGCGTTTAACCTGATCGATTCGATGTAAAAGTTGATAGGGACACTGAACTCATCGGTCTTCACGCGAAATCCGTCAAGCAGGTCATTCCAGCCGGTCGTGGAAGGGCTCCCCCCATCCGGTGCCAGAGGCATCGTTTTCATGTCCGCGATTACTTCCTGCATTACGTTGGCGTTGGGCAGAGTTTTCAAAATGATGCAGTTCGAGACGTTCTCGACGGACTCTCCATTAACCCGCCAAACCATGCGCCCGATCGAGCCATTGTTAATATCACGAGCTTCGGCACTCCCCCATTTAAGATCTAGAATTCGATAGCGGCTGGTATCGATCCTGTAGTCCAGGCCAAGCCCGAACCAATAGAACGGATAGATCTCCGGATCACCATAATTCCCAGTGGTGCTGCCCGAAATCACGCGCGTATTCGGCAAGGGAATTCCCGCCTCGTCCTGAGCGTTGATATCCGTAATCGCCAGCCCAGTGACGTTGTAGGACACCTCGATCTCGTTCAAGGAACTCGAATTCCAGGGTTGGTTCAGTTGCACGGTGGCGAAGTCGTCGCTGCTGCCTCCCGGGGAGGGAGACGTAAAAACCAGAGTTGGGATGTCGTTTACCGTCCAGGACCCGGGAGAATACGCCGGTGTGGCCGAGCTTCCGGTGGGGCGAATCGCCACGTAGTAGGTACCCGCGGGGAGCCCACCCGTGTAGAACTGGTAGGTGTTGCCGGCTACATTCGTGGCGATCTGCCCAACGTATCCGTTCGCAAAGTTGGTGTCGATATCGAGGAAGATGTCAACCGGGCCGCTGCCGGTCCAGGCGATGGTGCCGTACAGCGTCGGATCGTCGTGCACCAGTCTGGCCCAGCCTACGTTAATGTCGATCGGCGATGGCAAGCTGACGGGATCGAACCGCAGCGAGTCCACCGGCAAACTGGGCCAGGCTGCTCCAACGGCGGCACCCAAACTGGCAAGATTCACTGAATACACCCACCAGCCCGGGTAGGTGAAAAAGGCGTTTGAAGTGCTCATGCCACCGGGTTGATCGATTGTGTTGTTGCTCCAAAGCACTTGGGCGGATTGCGCTACCGTGACGGGAGGGTTGGCCAATCCAGCGCCGCTCAGATTCATGCGGATCAGCAGCCGTTGGTATTTCGTTGAGTCAATCGGGAAGAGCGAGCCGATCTTGCCGATCGGCACCGAGTTGGGGGTGAACGTATCCAATAGCCAGAAGTTGGGGTTGGTTGACGTGCTGGTGGCCGAGAACATTCCTCCGGCGAAGCTGAAACCAGTCAGATTCGAAGGCGGCTGGTCTACTCCATATGTATACCAGCCCAGATCGGTCCACTGTTTCATGTCCCAGGGGTCCTGAAATGCCTGGGTGGCATAGTCATCGGCTGCGCGGAAGACAGTGTTGGCTGACGGTTGGGTCACGGTAATCTGGGCATCAGCGATGCCGGCAAGAATCACTGCCAACGGCAGCAACGGCGCGAGAACTCTGTTAGACATACCTGTTACGTCCACTGGCGGCCGGTTTGCACCGCAACAAGGTCCGTGTTCATTCTTAGCTGGAAAGGGCCACTTCGTCGCCTTCTCCAGGTATGGCGTCCGTTCGGCTGCACTACAAGTCGCTTCGAGTGAGCTGGACCTAATTGCTTTGGTTAATGCCCGCGCGGCAACCGACCAAGGATCACGAGCAAGCGCTGGGCCATTTCCAAATGCCCCGGGCGTGGAGAAATTCCACAGCCGAGAGCGTCCCAGTCTATCGAAGCGCCTTTGCTTCCATCGCGTTGAAATCCGGCCTCACAGCACTTGCATTATCCATGCTGAGGAAAAGCTGGTGGACTGGCAGAAGTTGCACTACATGACGCGAAATTCGGTAAGCGTTTTGCCGAGCTCCATTTAGCGACTATACTGAGGGCTTGGCGGCGTCCATATCGCGCCGCAGATGGCAATAGCCGTGATGCAGATTACGATCGACGCCTTGCCCTTGCTCTTCAGAAGCGCGGGAGTGAAGAACTATCTGTATTACTGGATTCAACACTTACAGCGAGACTCCCGCGCGGATGTGCGCCTGTTTCCGTTCTTGGATGGTGCGCCCGATCTGAACCACGAAGCAGCAGCGATGGGCCTGGGATCGAGAGCGTTCCGGCTGGGACTGTATTTTCTAATCAATCGGCTACCGTCGGCATTTGCACAGCCTTTTTTCCCCAACACCGGTGTGTTTCACGCTACCAAAGTGATCCATCCTCCCAGGCGGGCCAAGCTGACCGCTACCATCTACGATCTCACTTGTTGGCTGATTCCGGAGGCCCACCTGGCCGCCACTGTTGCCGCCGAACGCCTTTTCGCGGAGAGAATCTGGCAACGCGCCGATGGACTGATCGCGATTTCAGAAAACTCTCGCAACGACGCGGCGCGGCTGCTGCGAATTCCCCAAGAGAAAGTGTGCGTGATCTACCCGGGAGTCCCAGAAGCATATTCTGCCGTTAGCCAGGACCGTGTGGATGAAGTGCGGCATAGACACCATCTGACCCGTCCGTACTTGCTGTATGTGGGTACTATTGAGCCGAGAAAGAATGTTGCCATGCTGCTCGATGCCTACGACGGCTTGCCGCCCTCGGTTACCGGCGAATTCACTTTGGTGGTGACGGGGCCACGCGGGTGGTCAAGCTCGGCGACTTTGGCCCGCTTGGAAGTCCCTTCGAGAAATGTGCGGTACCTGGGTTATGTGCCGGAGATCGACTTGCCCGCCCTCTTCGCCGGCGCCACGGCATTTGTCTATCCGTCGCTCTACGAAGGGTTCGGATTCCCGGTGGCGCAGGCCATGGTGGCCGGCATCCCCGTAGTCACATCGGGCGTGTCGTCGCTTCCGGAGATCACCGGGGGCGCGGCACTCCTGGTCGACCCTCACAGCCAGGCGGAATTGCAGGGCGCGATCGAGAACATCCTGACGTCGCCATCGCTGCGTGCACGCCTGAGCGCGGAAGGCCGCATTCAGGCCCGCAAGTTCTCGTGGCCGGACAGCGCCCGCCGGTCGATCGAGTTCTTTTCGCGGGTTGTTTCCGGATGACCCGGATAGGGTTGACACAGCACTAGTTGACTCCCGCCGTTTCCCGGGACTACATCACATCGATAGAAATGTCGGCAAAGGCCTCGGCGGGCGGGCCATCCAGCCATCGAACAAACTCCTGCACGAGAGTTGCCCGCAGGTGGTATCTCTTTTTTTCCACAGGGCTTCGGACAAACATCTGGTAGCGCCGTTCGGATTGGCCGGAAAGAGGTGGCTCTAAAGGAGTTCGTTCTCCGTCGAAGACAACCATTTGCGAGGAAGCGGCCTCCAGCCAGTGATACGCCAGGTGCACGGGGTTGGGTGGGAGGCTCTTCAAAGATGTGCGGGATCCGTTCTTTACCAGCAGGTCGACCGTGAATGTGGAGTCAGCTCGGACTGCCGGCGGCGCTCTTAGAACCTCAATCACGAGATCGCCTTTCGCAACCGGGAAGCCGGGTTCCATCCGGAACTCCCGCAAAAGCGCGCAAGACTGTATGGGCCGTTTGCCGGCAATCGCAAAAAGGTCTCCCGACTGCGCCATCTCGCGAATCGAGAATCGCCGCCGCAGGTTTTCAAAGGGATCCGCCACCCCATGTTCGCTGAACCATACGAGCACGTGAGGGAAGTGCTGCCGAAGCTGGCGCCTCAAAACGCGCGGCGACTGCTCATTGATATGCATCAACTGCTCGTAGCGCGAGCGCGGATTCAAGGGAAGATACGCGCCGACGGATCGGGCGATCCGCAGCTTTCTTGCATGTTCGTAGCGGTAATACCAGGAATTCGGAAAGGTGTGAATTACAAACAGGCCGTCCGTCGAGAGGTGCGCAGCAATGCGCTCATAGAGCTTATCCAGTTCCGCAGGCGCGAGATGCTCTACAACGTCCGCCGCGACTACCGCGTCGTAGCTCCCTTCCAAAGGCGCGCGGATGAGGTCATCGCAGATAAACTCGACTCTCAGCGCGGGGTCGTCGGCGGCGGATCTGGCGGATTCCGCCAACGCGATCGCGTCCGGAGAATAGTCGATGCCGGTCACGTCAAAACCCAGTCTGGCTAGAGCAATACTCAGCTCTCCGCGGCCGCACCCCAGATCCAGGGCGCGGCCAGCCGGCGCAAGGCCAGCAATCTGTGCCACCGTACGCAGCCTGGGATCTTGTAGTTTGACCCCCTGCGTGCGCTTGAAGGAATCGAATCCACCGCAATCGCAAAGATAGTAGCTGCTGATGTAAGCATCGCGAATATGGCAGCTCGAAGTGGCTCGTTTCGCAGAAGAAGTCGCGTTTTCCTTTCTGGTGATGAGCAGATCTCCGGCATAGCCGGGAATGACGCCGTAGAACTCGATCAGGTCCTTATTGCAGAACAGAAACTCGGATGCAGAAAGGAAGTTGTCTCTGGTCCGAAAGCAGCCGTCCACCAGGATATACCGCGCCTGCCCGAAAGCGATTTCCATATCGTGCAAGAGACCCCTCTGGTCCTGCTGGCCGTTGATATGGATGAGGTCGTAGTCACCGCCAGGGAAACGGTCGAGCGTCTGGGAGTCGGCAATGATAAACTCGGCTTTGAAATCGCGGGCATGACGGCGCGCCCATTCAATTGCTCCCTTGGCGCCGCCGTACAAATCGGAGTCGAGATCGATTCCGAGGTAGCGAGCAGATGGGCACGCATTCAGAAATGCCAATGCCGAGTAGCCATACCGTACGCCGATCTCCAGGATACGGGCCGGTTGCAAGTACCGCGCGATCGCCCACTTTCCACGATAGTAGGGCAACCATTCGCTGAAGAGGTGGCACAAGGAATCATCCGGGCAGGCGCTTTGACGGAAATCGTAGTCGGAGTGCCTCGCCAGATCGATGATTTCCTCGAGCATTTCCAAATTATGGCACGCGCCAATGGGGCCCCGCCGGCCGATTCGAATCGCGGACACTCCTGCACTTCACTTCGGATTCCAGCGCAAAGGAGTTTGCGGCCTGCTGTCCTCCATTTACCCAGCCGAGGCAAGCCAATCAGTCGCGGCTCCGTTTCAATATCTCTACCTCGCAAGTGAGTGAATTCACTTGATCGTCGAGCCAGCGGACATTCTCTTGGACCAGGCACAACTGCAGCCGGAAGGTGCCTTCATCTTCAGGCGTCCTGACCTTCACGCCATAGATGGAGCGGCCGCCCGCTGCCAGTGGCGGGAGGAGTTGCGTTCGCTCCCCATCGAAAACGACACAGGAGCAACCAGCGGCGTCAAGCCAGTGATAACTGATATGTATCGGATTCTGGCCAGCCGACCGGAGTGCAACCCCTGCATGATTGTCGATTGCCACGCTGCATTCGAATACGCTATGAGGCTCGACATGAAGGGAACCCGACACGATTCCCAGTGTCACGACGTGGTTCTCGTCAGCATTCAAGACCGGCATTTCTCCACGATCCGAGTAGTGGCCGTGTTGATACGTCACCGGGTCAAAGGGGCCGGAACCAAATCGCGCATCCTCCCAGGATGCTGGTTGAAAGGGGCAACCATGGCATATTGTGCCCTGACGATCAGAGGTCGGATCTGCGAACATGCGGCGCAACTTCATCAGTTCCGCGCCGTTCCAGATCTCACGGATTGATTGGTACTTTAGATCCCCCAGAGGTTGGCGACCAGCATAATCGTTGCAGCAGGGCACAACCGTTCCGTCGGCGAGCACGGTGAAGCCAATCCATGGTTCGTAACAGACGGCGCCAGCGGACGTTCGCTCCGCTGGTTGCCCCACACTGATCAGTTGCTCATCCTGATTCGCCCACACATGAAATGGCTTGAAGAGAATTCCATCCAGTCCTTCCCGTTCCCACTCGCACCGTAGGGCCTGCTGTTCGCTCGCGTTCCAGTGCATGTTGACCATTTGCAAGACAGCCTTGAGAGGTCCCGTGCGGCTTCGCTTAAGCTCCGCAAACTGCCTGATATTTCTCGAAACTTCTTCAAACTTCGCACCGACGCGGATTCGCTCGAACGTTTCCTTGGTCGCCCCGTCCATGCAAAGGATCAGCAGCGAAAGCCTGCTATCAAGAATTCTTCGGGAGGCTGCTTCGTTTAGCACGGTGGCATTTGTGCTCAAACCGACACGGATACCAGCTTCCTCGGCCATGTCGATCATCCTATAGATGTCAGGATTCAGCAATGGTTCGCCAAATAGATGGAGCCACATGAATTCAACGAATCCCGCAGCCTCGCTGACGATTTTCCCGTACAATCCCAACTTCATATGTTCGTGCTTGCGCCCCATCGTCGGGTACGGACACATGACACACTTCAAATTACAAATGCTTGTCGATTCGATCACCAAGTAGACGGGCAGGCCGGTGCTGATTTCATTCCGCTCGACATAGCTGTCCCCAAGTGCGCGACGGTTCTTCTGTGGATCGACTCTGTCGTTCATTCTAATCGAATAAAGCCAAGGTTTCCGTTTTCGGATGGGTGGTTTCCATTCTACACCCGAAAGGACTCGTGGAAGCCGCTGCGAATGGCTCGTGGCTGGCGATTGTTATATCTCCTCCACCCTCCTTCCTTCGGCCCGCCAGCCGCGAAGCATTTTCAGTAATGCCGATCACAATAGGCGCGTTTCCGCTGCTTTGCAGAAGCCGCAAGGAGCGCGAGGAGCATTGTAAACTGCCAGCCTGGTCTCAATGGGTTATGATTAACCATTATGGCTAAGCGTGCGCTCATCACCGGAATTACCGGGCAGGATGGTTCGTACCTGGCGGAGCTTCTGGTCTCCAAAGGGTATGAGGTCCATGGGATTGTGCGCCGGGTGGCACTGGAGGATCCTGAACACCGACTGTCGAGGCTGGCCGCAGTGCGGGACCGCCTCGTCTTGCACGCAGGGTCGCTCGAAAGCTTCGCGAGCCTGATCCAGGTAGTTGGCCAGGTGGCTCCGGACGAGTGTTACCATCTCGCCGCGCAGAGCTTTGTCAGCTACTCCTTTGACGACGAGTTCTCCACGCTGAACGCAAATATCAATGGGACTCATTTTCTGCTGGCGGCCTTGCGTCAACTGGCTCCGAAATGCCGCTTCTATTTTGCCGGTTCGAGCGAGATGTTCGGCAAAGTCGACGAAGTGCCGCAGACGGAGAGAACACGGTTCCACCCGCGGTCCAGCTACGGCATCAGCAAGACGTGCGGATTCCACCTGACGAGGAACTATCGCGAGGCATACGGCACATTTGCCGTAAGCGGGATGCTGTTTAATCACGAATCTCCCCGCCGGGGGTTTGAGTTTGTCACCCGAAAAATCACCTCGTGCGTTGCGCGCATAGCCAATGGCCAGGCTAGGGAACTGCGATTAGGAAATCTTGACGCCAAACGCGACTGGGGCCATGCGCGTGAGTACGTGGATGCCATGTGGCGGATGTTGCAGCAGCCTGAGCCCGACGACTACGTGGTCGCCACGGGGGAAACCCATTCGGTGCGGGAGTTTTGCAAGTTGGCCTTTGCGGAAGCGGACCTCGATTATCGCCAATACGTTGTGGTGGACGAAAACTTCTACCGTCCCTCCGAGGTTGATTTGCTGGTTGGGGACGCCACCAAAGCGCGAAAGGTGCTTGGATGGGAGCCTCGTATTAAGTTCCGTGACCTGGTGCGTGAGATGGTGCAGGAGGACCTGAGGATTTCCGCGCGTGTTCTCGCAGCCGCTAAAGCATAGTAAATTATACTACTTGTTCATGCTGCGACAGCTCCGTGGCGGTCGATGGCGCGTTTCAAAAGGTTGCGGGAAACGAAGTTCTTCCTCAAGTGCACCACCCAAGCACACCAGTACTAAAGTACCAATGTACTTGACGTACCATTTAGTACCCATCTCATTTTTTTTTCAGGACGTGTTGAATTTGGGCCACGAATGGTCGTATACTCTGTTCTTGTAGCCCCCAACGGAGGGCACTAAGCGGAGGAAAGAAATATGCGAATTTTCGTAACGGCTTTAATCGTCGTTCTTGCTCTGACAGGCTCTGCCTTTGCAGGTAACGTTGCCCTCAGTTCCTTGGGCGCAACCGCAACGTGTGGCGGCGATTCACCTTGCTTCGCCACCGTCGGCGGCACACAGTATCTGCCATCGAATACTATTGACGGAAGCTTGGCTACGACATGGGTTGCTAATGGCCCCACGGTGGACCAATACGTGTTGGTGACTCTCAATCAACCCTATACCATTGACAGCGTCACCATCAACGGACTTGGAACCACCGGAGATTTCCAGAGCTTCGATGTGTTTGTTGGGGGCGCTGGTTCCACTGCGGCAAGCTTGTTGGCCAGCACGCCAGTCGGAATCAACGCTGACCAGGTGGACGGGACGGCATGGAGCGATACATACTCTGTATCGACGTCTTCTCCGATCCAATACATCCTGTATGAGAACACCGGAGGCACCGACTGGGGCTCGGCGACTGAGATTTCAGCTGATAGTCCCGTCCCCGAACCTGGCACCTTTAGCTTGATTGGCGGCGCTGGATTGCTGGCACTGGGCCTGTTCCGGCGGCGTTTCCAAAGTTAAGAAAGTTCTGAGCTCAACCTCACGGCTCCCGTTCACTGCTCCAGCGAATGGGAGCCGTTTGAGTTTTGGGCCAACCCAAAACCCTGCGGTAACGGCATTGATGTTTAGCATGTCCGCCCGCTCCGAGGTACCTTAAGGCGTGGGTGGCGAAGACCTTCGGCTGGTTGCGTTACGCGAGGTCACGGGTCGCTTTGAAGCGATCCTTTCTTGGGTTCCTGATTCGGAGCTTCGTCGGGAAGCCGAGGGTACTCAACTCCATCTTTCCTCCCATGTCCTGAATCCAGCGGACGACCGGGTGATCCTCTTCGATGGACCACGCGCCGTCCCCTGCCGCGGCTCCGAGGCGAAACTTACGGTGCTGCCGTTGACGGTTCCGCTTCCGCCAGGGCGTTACCTCCTGCAGATTGAGCCGGTAGTGGAGTTGCGCTTCTGGGCCTCGGACCGTGGCTACGCGCCGCTGGTGCTGGAAGCCGAACGAAGGCCGGATGGCTCCGTGGTGTTCGATTGCGCCGCTACGGACCGCCAATACGTTGTAAACCGGCCGGGCGCCCCCGATTTCTCGGTGGACACTCCTCTGTACGGACTGGGCGATTCGGAGCGCTGTATCGAGATCCCCTGGGCCCTTTCACGGTTCCGGAGTGAAACACGGGTACTGGATATTGGTTATGCCGATGCCGAGCCCCGCTATCTGCAGGCCCGTGACGCGCTGAAGATTCCCTTCCTGGTGGGTTTGGACCGGGCGGCAACTCCGCAACCCCGGATTTGCTGCGTTGCCGGCAACGCGCTGGCGCTCCCCTTCCGGCCGAACTCTTTCGGGCTGATTCTCGCGATCTCAGTGATGGGGCACATCGGGCGCGACAACTCGATCTATTGCGACCGTGAACGGCCGGAGCAGGAATTCGGTGACCTGGAAGCGGCTGCCGGCTTGGCTTCTCTGTTGCGGCCAGGAGGGCGTATGTTGATTACCGTGCCCTTCGGCCGCCTGGAAGATCATGGTTGGTTTGTCCAATACGACGTGCGCCGGATCCAGGCGCTCGTGGAGTGCAGCGGCTGCGAACTGACCCTGGCCGAGTATTATGCCTATGGGGTTCACGGCTGGACAGGTCCCGTGGATCCCGCGACGCTCAGCCAGGTCGAATACGGCACGGGCTTCGCAGCCCGTGCCGTGGCTTGTCTGGAACTCACTCGACTCAGCGAGCCCAGCAGCAAGGAGCCGAGGCGCCACTGCCAGGATCTGACGCCTGACGCGGATGACGCCAAACCCGCTGCTCTGTCCGGTGTTCTGTCGCCCGATACCCGCCGGATCCTAAAACTGTCTGGAGCGTGGAGCAAGATGCGCGGAGAGACCGACCGTATGCGGCCCATCATGCTCTTCTGCGAAACAGTCAACATCTGCAACGCGGACTGCGTTTTCTGCCCCTATTCCGCGCAAACCCGTCCGCGGGGATTCATGACAGTGGAGTTATTCGAGGAGGTTTTAGCGCAGTACAGTCAAATCGGAGGTGGGTATCTTTCCCTAACTCCGGTGGTGGGTGACCCTCTTCTGGACCGGCTGTGGGTGGAGCGTATTCGTCTGCTGGCGGGGATGCGGGAACGGATCACCCCGAGCATCACGACGAATCTCTACGCCCTTGATCGGTACTCGGATCAGGAAATCGCCGAAATGTTGACGGTTCTCAGCAGGATCCACGTGTCCTGTTACGGGGTTACGGCGGATGAATGCGAGGCGATTACTCGCCGTCGTTCATTTGACCGTTTCTTGACGCAGGCGCGGCGCCTCCTGAGTCTGCTGCAAGCGTCCGCGACACAATGCGAAGTCAGGATCGGCTTCCGTCTCTTGAAGTCCCGCACCAAGGATGAGCTGGAGGCTTTTCTTCGCGAACAAGTCGGCACCGTGCCGCCATACGGAGCCACTACCACCTACGCGAACTGGGGCAACTCCATGCACGGTTCACTCCCGGGCGAGGCCGTTTGGGCTGTGGACCGCACCAACGAATCTGCCTGCATCATGCTGCCAATGGCGATGCAGATCTACTGGGACGGCCGCGTCTCGGCGTGCTCCTGTTGCGACTACGATTCCAGTAGCCAGCTCTATCTCGGAGATCTCAACAAACAGTCCTTGAGCGAGATCTTCAATGGCCCGGCAAGCCAGGAGATTTGGCTAGCGCATGAAGCCGCACGTCTGCAGCCAATCTGTCGCAACTGTACCTTCCACGTTCCGCTTGCCGCATTGAACTCGAAACATCCAATTGTCCAAAATCCGCTGGACTTCATCGGGGGATGATTCCCGGGTAAACCCGTCCCGGCGCCGGGTCGGGCCACCGGCGGCACGAAATCACGTGCATGCGCCGAAACGGCGAGGTGGCCTGCATTGACTCTGGAGCCAAGATCAGAGATCCGACGTGTCGCAGAATTCCATTTGGCGCAATCCAATGCCGAGCAAACGGGAGTCGGCCGAAATCCCTGCCATCGCCGGGCTGCGAGGATCGAGAATCCGGAAGAGGAGGTGCAGAAATGGTCCGTGCGTCAGGATTGCAGGAATGCGTGTCTCCAGAATGCGAACCTCACTAGTCTCGAGGCACCACTGACCGAGCTGCTGGCCGTTCAGAACGATTTCTGCCGTCAGTGAAGGGAATGCTTCCGCGCAGAAGATGTGGACTGCGGCCTTCAAAACCACATCTCGATTCGGAAATCTGAGTGGAGCAAAGAGAATGTGGGCGGAGTGCTGAGTTGTCCAGGTGCCCCACTCTTCCGGATCCGACCATCCGCCACACAGATAACGGTTGCCACGGCCAGTGGCGCTGAAGATGATCGGCTGCGAGTATTCGCAGGCGAATCTTTCGACCAGAGCACGGTTCGCTCCCGTTCGGACGGACGGTGCGAGATCACAGACGCCACCAAACCTCGCCCCGGCGAAACGCGTGACCATGATAGTTGCTGCGTTGACGATAACGTCGCAAACCGTCTTGGCCTCTCCTGGAAGAGCAGATCGCAATGGGTCTAAGGCCCCACCCCCATCGCATCTGTACGCACTGACAGTGACGGTGTACGTGCCCAAGGCGAGCCGGAAAGGCATGCAAAACAATACCTCGCGAACGTCACCCTTTCTCAGGGAAAGCTGGACACCGAGTGCCGACGACCGACAGTCGAACAGGCGTTGGTCGTACGGGTTGGTAATGCTCAAACCGACTGCAACAGCGTCAACGTCCTCATAAGCGGCAAGCATTACCCGGATCGTGACGGTCTCTCCAGAACAAATCTCACCTCTGCCGCCCTGCGAGCTGAGAACTTCAATGTGAATAATTCGGACTTGCCCAGTGCCGACGACTTCCGAGTCCGGGGGAGAACTCTGGGCGGTTGTCTCCGCTGGTTCGGTCAAATTGATCGGGGCGGCGACCTCGCACACGGGATCTGCTAACTGCCTCTGCCTCACGGCAGCCCGCATCATCTGTCTCTTCTGCGTGGAGAACAGTGAGACGCCGTAGTCATACAGTTCCATGTCGAGGTAACAGCGCTCTCGAATCCGCTGCCGAAGTCCAGAATCGATACGCTGCCCCGACATGCGATCGGATGCCACGTTTTCACGCGGAATGTTCTCCACGGGAGGCCATCCAAACGTGTAGCTCATCAAATCCAGCGAGTCTTCGAATTGTTCGAGAATCCCGACGAAGTGGCATTGCGCCAAGTGGTTTTTGGCTAGGCGCAGAGCCTCTGTTTCCGAGTCGATCGCATGTCTCCTGTCACCCATGCCGGCAAGCAGCCAGACCGTAAAGTTGAAGTACAATCTAAGCGCGTCGTTCTGCTCCCGCGAAAGCAACTCTTCAAGCGATAGTTCCTTTGACATCTGAACCTCGAGGTCGCCTGGAGCAAGCGTGGTCGGTCTGCGAAAATAGTAGTACTTTGATATCAGCTGGTCTACTGGGTGCCGAAGCAATGTGAGCAGACGCCGCTCTCCAAAATTCTTGATAACGTTGAAAGGTATGTGCCCGCCCAGCAGACGGTAACGCGACACTGCCTCGACGTCGACTTGGTCGAAATCAACCAATACCGCGACATTTTCTGGGCCCAAAAAGTCTCGGAAAATGCGAAACATACTTGTCCCGCCGGTTTTGGGCACATGAATGAAAAAATACTTGTCCATCTCCGTTCGAACCCTGCCTGAGACAACCAGCTAATTGAGGAGCTCGGTTCCTAAATCGTAAACCATCCCAGTGGATGTGGCAATACCTCGTCCCAATCATGCTGGGCCTCAGCGCCCCAGCGGTGACAAGTGTCAACGTCTGTTGGAAATCTCCCCACTTCGCGGTTGAAAAATGCCCCTGTTTTTAGCTCTTGTTCGAGGTGAGAATGATACTGCCGCGCTCGTAACGGGCGCTGACCAGCTGAAAGAAGACCGTCGCGCCCTGGGGGTGAGAAGTTTTACTCCCGCGTTACGGGGATTTTACGACCGGCGGCGAAGTGACCCCAATGAGGCATCCGCCCAACCTCGGTTGTATGCTGGCCATTCAAGCGGCTGAGTCGCGCCGCGCCGAGGACTGCCGACAGCGTGCTGGACCACTCAGCCAAGGCAATCGAGATTGAAAACGTCGAAGCGCGCGTGGCGGCGCTCGAAGCAGCGGCTGCCAGCCAGGAGCAGCCGCCGTGACTTTGCCACCGATCGGCGGAATGCAGCGTGGAAGTGTGCGGCGCGGAGAGCTCGATTTCTGGGAGGCGGCAAGCCGGACCGTTGGAAGACCCAGTGCCTTCTCCCAAGGGACTTCGAGGGGTAGCAACCAAGCGCGAAGAAGCACTTCACACGCCGCCCTGATGCTATAATCCCTGATTGCAGGGGAGCGCGTTCTCAGGTACTATGTCTGCGCATGATGGCGAAACCCAGAACCTCGATCTGGATCGACTGCTGGACGACATTCGGTCGCGAGTGCACTCCCGACTGAGCGCAAGGTCCGTCTCGAACGACCGTTTTGCGAATGAGCCCGATCCTGCGGAGCGACATCTAACAAGGAATCTGCATGAAGTTGCAGCGGTTCTGCCGGACCTGTTGGTTCCAAGACAGAGTGGGCGCGCAGAGAATCCGACACTGACCGAACACTCGAAGGCGCCGAGGGAGGATATCGAGCGCATCCAGATGCTGGGCCTGCAAATCGGGCAACTACCCCCGGCGCCTCCCAGCCTTCGCGGCCGGGCGGGCCGTATGCTGGTCAGATTGATTACGCGATGTTTGTGGTGGAATCTGTCGCAGGTTCAGAGCTTCGCTGCAGCGTGCGTTCAAGCGTTGCACGGCCAAGCCGACTATTGCGACCGGCTGGCCGCTGCCTTGCGTCCTGATCTGACACAGCAGGTGAACCATCTGGTAGATGGGCTGAGTTCCCTCAAAATGCAGTATGGCTTGGAAGTGCGTGGCATACAGGCGCGTCAACTCGATACTGACCGGCGTGTGAACGCGTTCCATGCCGACTCACACCTGTTGCAAGCGGACCTGCGACGGTTGGAATCCAGAATAGCCAGCATTGCCGCTGAACGAGAATCGGCCACGGAAGTTATGCGGAGGGTTGAGAGCCAGGTAGCCGAAGTGGAGGCGCGGACATTGGCGGATCGGGAACACGGGGCGCAGGCTCAGCAGCGGTTGGAGGACCGCCTAGCAGACGAGACCTTCGCACGCGAGCGTGCGGAGAAACAGACAGTCTTGCGGCATGCCACGCCAGAACAGGGGATCGCGTTTGAACGGGACGCCGCTGCACAGAACCTCCAGCGGCTGCAGAACCGACTTGAGACGGAAGCGCTGGCCCGTGAGGAACTCGACAAACAACTGCGCGGTGTGCTGAATCGTCTGGAGCGAACCGTATCGGAAGAGATCGATGCTGCGGAGAAAGACCGCATTGCCATCGAGAAAGCCGTCAAGGCAGAAGCACGCGACCGAAAGGAGTGGGTGGCCCAAATATCGGTCCAGGTCGGCGAGGTACAGAGAACACTGGAGGCCGACCGCGCCACCACCAATGCGTCGACGCAGTTGCTGCGGGAATGCTTGGACGCCGAGATCAACGCCAGGGAGCAAGTGGAAGGCCGCGTTGCAGGCCTCGTGCGACTGGACGCACCGGCTCGCCTGGCGGAAGCCGAAGAGCATCTCAAGCTCGCCAAGCAGGCTTCGCGTCACCTTCGGCAGGATCTCGTGCTGATGGACCGCCGCGTAAGTCTCCTTTTGGAAGAGGCTCGCAAGCGGCTTCCGGATACCTTCGACTTAGACCAACTCACCAATCTGGCAAAACAAGAGGAGCACAAGCTCGACGCACTGTACCTGACTTTTGAGGATACGTTCCGCGGACCGCGCGACCTCATCAAGAACCGCCAGCGCGTGTACCTTCCTTATTTGGAGGCTGCAGGCATCGGAGGGAAAGAAATGCCGGTGCTCGACGTAGGTTGCGGTAGGGGCGAATTGCTGGAGTTGCTCCGCGACGTCGGCTTGCATGCGCGCGGTATCGACTGCAACCACGCCATGGTGGCCCTCTGTCAGGAGCTTGGCCTGGATGTCCAGCAAGCAGACATCCAGGAGCACCTCTCCGGCGTTCCGGATGCCAGTCTGGGCGGGGTCACGCTTTCGCACGTCGTGGAGCATCTGCCTTACCCTCTGGTGATTGCCTTCTTTGACGAAGTCCTGCGGACGCTCAAGCCGGGGGGGATGCTCATCCTGGAGACGCCAAATCCCCAGAACATCCAGGTCGGCGCGCATACATTCTATACCGATCCGACGCACCGTAATCCGCTCCCGAGCAACACGCTGAAGTTCTTCGTCGAAGCGAGGGGATTCACCGACGTGCAGATTCTCCCGCTCTCACCGTATCCCGACAGCTACGCCTTACCAGAAGACTCAGAGTTGGCCAAGCGCTTCAACGCCCACTTTTACGGACCCCAGGACTATGCGGTGATCGGCCGAAAGACCTAGGAACGCCAATGCCCGATGCGTCCGCCCCTCCGATGAACTTCATCCTCATGCATCAAAGCATCGTCGAACACGATGCGATTGGGCGTGACATCGTCGAGATGTATAAACTCCTCGCCGACCGGCACCGTTGTTACTTGTTTGCCGACTACTTGATCGGAATGGAGGGAAGGAACCGTCTCGATCGCGACGCTATTTGGACACTTCTGCTCGATCCTTCGACCGTCATCATATACCATCACAGTAACTTTTGGGAGGAAGGCGAGGCGATTCTCTCCCGTGCCAACGGGCCGATCGTCTTCAAATATCACAACATCACGCCACCCCGGTGTTTCGCATCCTACAGCGACTGTTGGCGAGCTTGCGCGATGGGTCGGGAGCAGACCTTGCGGTTTTTCTACAAGTTTCCGGATGCATACTGGCTCACGGACTCCGTGTTCAACATGGCCGAACTCGGCCTCGACATTCGCGACCGCATGGTAGTCTTGCCGCCATTCCCCACCATGGCCCATGGCAACGCGGTCTTGCCGGACGGCCCACGGCTCCGGCACCTGATCGAATCGCGGGACCTCAATATCTTGTTTTCAGGGCGGTTTGTACCGAACAAAGGCCACAAGCTGATGGTCCAAGTGGTCGCCGAGTATGTGAGGCGCTATGGTCGCGCCATAAGGCTGTTCATCGTGGGGAAACTCGATCCCGTGTTTTCTCCCTACTACGACAGGATCCAGGCCGCGATCGCGGAGGCCTGTGTCGACGACTGTATTTGCTACCTGGGGAGCATTTCCGACACAGAACTTCTCGCCTATTACCTTGGATGCGACGCCTACCTTTCCTGTAGCGACCATGAGGGGTTCTGCGTGCCGGTTGCAGAAGCGCAGTACTGCCGCCTTCCGGTGATAGCCAAAGCCAGGGGAGCCGTTTCGGAGACGGTGGGTCCGGGCGGGTTGCTCTTCGGTGACGATCCGGCACCCTATGCCGAAGCTCTCTATGGTATCCGTACCGACGACGGAATCCGCCGGACACTGATCCAGGCCGGAAGCGCAAATTACGAGTTCCGTTTCAGCTACCATCTGCTGGCACAGTCCTTCCGCGACGAAATTCGTAAGGCGACGGGCGCCATCTTATGAAGGTAGCCATCGCAACCGTTCAGGTTCCCTTCATTCGCGGAGGAGCGGAAGCGCTCGCCTCCTCCCTGCAACACGCATTCGAGTCGCGCGGTCACGCGGCTGACATCGTGTCGATCCCGTTCAAGTGGTACCCTACCGAGACTCTCACCGACTGCATGTTAGCCGGCAGAATGATGGACCTGACCGAAGTCAACGGAGAGAAGATACAGCTCGTGGTGGCCCTGAAGTTCCCAGCTTATTACTTGAAGCACGAGCACAAGGTGGTTTGGCTCTTGCACCAGCACCGCCAGGCGTACGATCTCTGGCAGACGCCCTTTGGAGATATCCACACTTGGCCTGACGGCGATAAGTTGCGCGACCTTATCGTCCGCCACGACACCCGGTATCTTTCCGAGGCCAGCCGCATTTATACCATCTCGCAGAACGTCACTGCGCGGCTCCGCCATTATAACCAGCTCGATTCCGCCCCACTTTATCATCCACCACTGGGGCACGCCGACTTGTATTGTGAATCGTTCGAGAACTTTGTCTTCTACCCCAGTCGCATCGACTCAATGAAGCGCCAGCGCCTGCTCGTTGAGGCGGCCCGGTACATCCAGAGTGGAATGCATGTAATTGTCGCCGGCGGCGGCGGCGATGCGGAAGCCGCGCACCTCCAACGCCTCGTCCACGAATACGGACTTGAGAATCGCGTCACTCTGGCAGGGTTCATTTCGGAGGACGAAAAACGCTCCTACTATGCCCGTTGCCGGTGCGTCTTTTTTGGAGCCTACGATGAAGACTATGGCTACGTCACGCTGGAGGCTTTCTACGCGCGTAAGCCCGTTGTCGCCTTAAACGACACCGGAGGAGCTCTTGAGTTTGTAGAGCACGGAAACAACGGGTATATTTGTGAGCCCGATGCCCGCTCTCTCGCTGCTACGCTGGATCAACTAGGCGAGAGCCCGGCTCTGGCCGAGCAGCTTGGGAACGCGGCCCACGCAACCTTGGATAAGAAGCTAATCGACTGGGATCATGTCGTTACATCTCTAATTCAATCCAGTTGAGATATGAGGAACTCCCTCCTATATGCGAGTCCGCTACCGCCGCAGAGGAGCGGAATCTCTCACTACTCGGAAGTGCTCCTCCAGGGCCTCAGGGAGCACTTTGACATAACCCTTCTTGTCGACGGCGACGACATCGACCCGCGCCATTACCCCGGCATGGAGGTATTGCGGTATCGTGACGCTGCCGAATGGGATCGCTTCGATTTCAAGTTATACAATGTCGGCAACAACCCCTGGTACCATTGCTACATTTATGAAGCAGCCCTGCGACATCCAGGCACGGTCATCCTCCACGACGCTGTACTCTACTATCTTTACACGGGATACCATCAGACGCGGGAGCTGTTTTTTCAAGAAGTGTTCGAGCAGGAAGGCCCGCTAGGGGTAGCACTTTTCAAGGAAATGTCCAAGACAGGCTTGGATTTCCTGCAATTCCGCCAACCCGAACTCCTCCCGCTCAATCGTGAACTGATCGACTCAGGAAATGCTTTTCTGGTTCACTCCAGCTACACCTTGAACAAAATCAAGAAGCGCGCGAAGGGCCCCATACGTTCAAGGCAGGTCAATATGGTTGTGCGGCCGCCGGACGTTCCAACCGAACGGGCCGGCATTAGGAACCGCTTTGGGATTCCCCCACGCGCCACGCTCGTCGCTTCGTTTGGATTCATTGCTCCGACAAAACTCAATCATGTTGTCTGCGAAGCCATTCAACGGGTCGATGCGCTCCATCCGGGACGGATCTTTTACCTGATGGTGGGAGAGGGCGACTACGTCGACCAATATCTCGGAGCCTCCATCCGTAAGACGGGATTCGTTACCGAGGAAGAATTTGACCAATACCTGGCATGCGCAGACTTGGTTGTCAACTTGCGCTATCCTTCCATGGGCGAAACTTCGGCGGCACTCTTGCGCGCACTTTCCTTTGCCAGGCCCTGCGTCGTGTGCAATGACGGCTGGTTCAGCGAACTCCGCGGGGACGTCGCGGTAAAACTAGATCCGGTTCCCGAAGAGTCCCTGCGCGAGATGCTCTATGAAGTGATGCTAGCTTACCTTGAGCACCCCAAGTTGTTCGAAGTGCTGGGCCGTCGTGCTCAGGAGTGGGTCAAGGCGGAATGCTGCGTCACGAAAATCAGCGCACAGATTGCACAGTTCCTGCGAGAGTCAGCTTAGAGACCGTCCCGGGACTAAACACGACAATGATAATACTGTAAGTAGCACGCCGTTACATTCGTGCTGATACCCCCGCCGGTCAGGAAATCCGTATAGTCGAAGATCCTACTGCGCCAAGTGCGAACCATTTCACATAAGCCGAGCTCCAACTCGATCGTAAAGCCGGCGCGCAATAGATTCCCGCGCAAATGTTCGGGTTTGTACTCGATCTTATGTTCCGGATGGATCCAGCCCGCGGTGTGAATCTCGGTGAGATTGCGATTCGGAGTGTCGAGGCAAAAGTGTCCTCCGGATCGAACAATCCGTTTCACTTCTCTATACACCAGAAAGCTATCGGCCTCGGATATATGTTCGATCACTTGGCCCATCCAGACGAGGTCAATGGATGCGGAGCGTATCGGCGATAGATCCGTCATGTTCGTATAGAGCGTCGAAATCGGCCCCTGATTAGTTCCCCGACTCTCCAGCCTCATTCCCTGATACATTTCGCATCGGTCTTCTGGAGGGAGGTCTATTACAATCATTTCATCGAATGTATGTGGGTAACCGAGATCGTAGAGCGTGCCGTTGGCGCCGCCGACATCGACGATGGCCAGCGCGGGCGGCAGCATGGCCGCGACGAGCTTGATACGGGCAGCGTGGATAAGGTAGGGATGGAGTGATACCGCGTTAACCATCCGGCGGCGAGCGAACTCGCTGGAAGCGAGCACTTCATGGAGCACAACAAGCTCGGAACTGTTGCGCAGTCGATTCACCAAAGAGGTCGTCTCTGCGCCGGTGAGCGGACGCCCGAGGAGCGCGCTGTACACTAGTAGAGTCGTGTCGGTTCCGGTCGGTGGCACGGGAGAATTATAACACGCAAGTGAGACTCCATCGCTCGGCCGGCCGCGCTTCAACTCCTGCTCTTCGTCGGTGACCCCGATGCGGGGTCCGCGCAAATAGGGGCCCGCGGGCCGCCTCCGACCCCAAGGTGTGGAATCCCGTCACCTTCGGCCAGCCCCCCTTCATTTTCCTGCTAAACGAGAGCGTCGGGAATCACCTGATCTCGGGAATGATATGTCGGCCGGCCCCGCGCGTTGACGACCAACCACGATCATTCGTCTTTCCGATCAATTTGCCACTCCAAGATCGCGTCAGCTATAATCGGCTTCTTGACCCCTATTAAACTAAACCGGAAGGACGCCGAAGTCGCCAACGGTGTCTTGCAACGTGACAAGTCGAGCTCCCGCACCCGTGACTATTTCCGCTGGATCACATGCTTTGTCTGTGCATTGGCGCTTGCAGTCTTTTTCCGTCAATTCCTCGAATCGGGTTTCCGTTTCATCGCGGGCAATTTAGGCGACAATCGCCTCTATATCGCCATACTCGAACACTGGCGTGCAGTAGCCAGAGGCCAGGCCGAGTTTAGGTCTCCCGATTTCTACTGGCCGATTCGCGGCGCCCTTGGGTATAGCGACTCTCTATTCTTGTTTTCACTGCCATATCTAGCCTGGCGCGCTCTCGGCTTCGATCCCTACATCGCATTTGAATTGTCGCTAATGTTGATTAAGGCCGTCGGGTTCTTCTCGATGGCGTGGCTGCTTCGGTCTTTCGTGGGAGTAAGCCGATCGGTTGCCTTAGTCGGAGCCTCCCTGTTCACATTATCGAACCTCTACTTTATTTCTGCCGGGCATTCTCAGCTTATGGCGATTGGCTTTGTGCCTCTGTTGACTTGTGTGGCCTGCGCAAGCTGGCGAATCCATAGCAGCGGCGCTAAAGCCCTCGCATATATTTATGCCGCCTTGTTCGGATTGGTCGCGGCGTTGGTGTTATTCACCTCGTTTTACATTGGATGGTTCGCCATATTTGCCGGAGCGATTGTGCTCTTGACCGCACTCAGCATCAAGCTACTTCAGTTGGGCACTGGGTTACCGCTGCGTGCGTGGGTTCATTATGCGACCGACAAAGCTCTCCTCGTTGCGTTGGCCGCTCTGACCTTTTCGATCGCCATTGTCCCCTTTCTTATGACTTATTTGCCGATGCTGCATCGGACTGGCGGGCGAGCGTTTGAGGAGCTTCTCCTTTACAGTGCAATCCCCGCTGACTTGGTAAATATTGGACGGCAGAACTGGATGTGGGGTCCGTTGCTGGAAACGATTATGGTTCAGGTGGCGCACAAGCCAATGGTGTTCTCCGAAGCCCAGAGAGGTTGGCCGCCGCTCACCCTCCTGTTCATGGCGGCTGCGATTGTACTTGCGTTCTGCCGGAAAGACAGCACGTGCGGTCGGGCCTTCGGGCCATTCAGCCACCGTTTCCTTGCCGCTGTGCTCAGCCTGTCCTTTGTTGTGGGATGGGTCGCATCGCTAAAGTTCCATGAGCAGTCGCTGTGGTGGCTGATGTTCAAATTCATTCCCGGCGGTTCGGCGATTCGGGTACCGGCTCGTTTCAATTTCGTCCTAAACATTTTGGCGGTCGTGATGGTATGTCTAGTGCTGGATCAGGCGAGAAAGCGAGGGAAAGTCCTGTTCTGGGCTGCCTCAATTCTCATCGTTGCGGAGCAAATGAATACGATGCCGGTCCACGAGATTGACCGGGAAATCGACAACGCCATTCTTAGGCGTGTGCAACGTCCACCTTCTGGCTGCAGCTCCTTCTTTCTCGCCCACCCTGACCCGGGCCGCCCATTCCCTGCGGCAAATCAGATTGATGCGATGTTGATTGCGCGGATGAATAACCTCCCAACGGTAAACGGCTACAGTGGATGGGAACCGGCTGATTGGCATTTGCAGAAATTTGATGATACGTATTTCCAGAATGTCAAACGATGGCTAGGAGCTCACAACATTGCGGCAGGTGTCTGTGGACTTGATCTACGAGACGGATCATGGGCGAAGTTCGATTTTGCGACTGTGCCGTATTTGCCAGGATCGATGATCGACTTCCGCCGCGGCGGGAACGCCAACCTATACGAAGCTGAAGGATGGGGCGACCAAGAAGATGGTGGTTCATGGACCCTCGGTGCGCATTCCGCCTTACTGTTGAATTTGCCGGAGTCGTCTGGGACCGATCTCTTGCTTACGTTCAGAGCACACGCGTTTCTAGCGCCGAAGCGCCCCAGTCTTGGTGAGACGTTACTGGTTAATGGCAGCAAAGTAGCCGATTGGACGATTGCCGAATGGAAGATTGAAAAGCAGGTGCATCTGCCACGTGCCGTTTTGGGCTCGCATGTACTCCGGATTGAGTTCGTAGACCACGATCCGAAATCACCGGCCGAACTCGGGTACTCGATAGATGATCGCAAACTCGGGCTAGCCCTCGAAGTCCTCAAGATCGGTCCGGTGAACTCCGCAACGGCGTACGTGCCCGGCCACGATATCGACTTTCGATGGGGCGGCGATGCATATTTATACGAAAAAGAAGGGTGGGGCCTCGCGGAGGATGGAGGTTCCTGGACATTAGGGGGCCGCTCTACTCTGCTCGTGAACCTAGCGCAATCGCCAGCGACCGATCTCATGCTGACGCTAAAAGCCCACGCGTTTGTTGCTCCGAAACGCCCCGGCTTCGAAGAGACCCTTCGGATTAACGGAAGGAATGTCGCTGACTGGACCGTTGCAGAGTTTCAACTGGCGAAACACATTATTGTTCCTATGGCTCTTGCGAAGCAACGCACATTATGGATCGAATTCATCGATCACGATCCCAAGTCGCCAGCCGACCTCGGGTATTCGACAGACAGCCGTAAGCTTGGACTGGCTATAGAAACTCTAAACCTTGAGCCCGTCGGTCGGCCAAAGTAGTGAATGCTGCTGAGGGTTGGCGCCCCCGGTTTCGTCGGGTCTCAAATTCTATCCGGTCACTCCGTGTCGCGTGGCGGACACGCGCTCCTGGGCCGGCATGAGCGGACCTTTTGGGCCCCCTTCGCTGGCCGCGAACAGCACGCGATCGTTTCCCATCGCGTCCAGTTCCTGCGGTATTCCGTCGACCGCTGCCGCGTACTCGCTGAACATGACTGCCGTGCCCGATAGCGGATACCTGGGCTGGCTGACGACGTGGCCCACCGGGCAACCGCAGCCGGTAGTTTCCACTCTGAATGCGTGGGACGGGCTGATCCGAGCCAATGCCGCCATCGTGCCAGCGGGGCAGTCGAGCGCGATCAGCGTCTACGTCTCCGACGCGGCGGACGTGTTCTTCGATATCAACGGCTATTTCGCGCCTTAGTATCGCCGCTTGGCGCGATTGCATCAGGGAGGTGCGCACCCCTCGACACCCTGAGGCAGGTTTCGAAACGCGTTCGGCCAGGATCTAAGGGACGCGATGAGGACAATTCAGCAGCGAAACAGGGAACTATTTGAGGCTGGCCGGTGAGTTTGCGAAGAACGCCCCGATGACGATGGTGTGTTTGTGGTCACGGGCGCGGGCGCGGTGTCGATCGACGTCGCCGGCATGCGCGGCGGGCTACTCGTGGGGCCTGCAAACTGCCGTTGCTCGTGCAACCCGCGTTGCGGCTGTGAGGGCCACGCGAAGCGGGACGCACGCGTTCTCGCCGCGCGCTGCGCGAATATCGCCGGAGTGCGCCGCACGAGCACCACGGCGGACGACTCGACGAATCGAAGGCGCGAAATCGAGCGCGGGATGGCGCGGCCGCGTCTCGACGGCGGCGCTGAGGAGCGCGGCTCGTCGTGCGCGGTTCCCCGCGTCGAGGTGCAGAAGTTACGGCGCGCGTTGGTCACCTTAAACGGCCCTGGTATCCCAACACACACTTCGGGAAAATCGCGGCACGGTTTCGCCGTCAATCAGATTCTCAAACGTGCCACCAACGCTGAGAATCCTAACTTGGGTGACGCCAGCCTGTGATAGTAGCCGTGCTTCCGTAGGACTTGGCGTCAGGCTAAGATAATACTCATGCCCGAACGTCAAGACCAAACGCGGACAGAATTGAAAACCATGTACAGTAACCGATTTGATTCGGAAGCGTATCGAAACAGAGTGTGGAAGACGCTAATCCAGTACTGGTTTCACCGTCACATTCCGGCCAATTCCGTAATTTTGGACGTTGGCTGTGGATACGGTCAGTTCATCAACAACGTGGTGTGCGCCCGAAAGTATGCCATGGACCTAAACCCCGACTCCAAGGGCAAACTCAATCCAGAGGTCACTTTTCTTGAGCAGGACTGCGCTACTACCTGGGGCCTCCCCGACAATAGTCTCGACGTGGTCTTCAGTAGCAATTTTTTCGAGCATCTTGTGTCGAAGGCAGAACTCGCCGAAGTAGTAAGGGAAGCCTTTCGCTGCCTACGGAACAGGGGCCGAATTATTGCCATGGGACCGAACATCCGGTTTGTCGGAGGGGCATATTGGGATTTCTTCGACCACCATCTGCCACTCACCGAACTTTCGCTGAAGGAGTGTCTTGAGACTGTCGGATTCCGCTCTGAATACGTGCTAGACCGATTCCTCCCGTACACAATGGTGAATGCGCCCCGATATCCGATTTCTTTCTTGCGGTTCTATTTGCGGATGTCTTTTGCGTGGAGGTGGTTTGGTCAGCAGTTTGTTGTTATTGCCACAAAACCGTGACCGCCAACGTAATTTCGCTTCCGGTCCAGTCGATGTCTTCCACTACAGGCGTGAACTCCGGCTCCAGGCCGAAGAAGTTGCACAACTTCTCGGCTCCGGGCTTGAGGAGAGTCGGCTTATTGGTGCCAGGGATTTCGCCGAAGTCCTGGTCCCTGACCATGATGCGTCGAGTGAACTCGCCGAATGGCCGCGCGGCGGCCCAGAGCAATCTCCATCCTCATCGCCGGAAGGAACACGCTGTCCTTGGTTGCCGGCCCGACCGGACGAGCGCAGGCAGGCACGATTTCAGTGCCGGGGCCTTCTGCGCTATCCTGTCGTTGGTGCTGGCGATTGGTCTCAAGAGCTGATTTCTGCGCCACCGGAGCAGTCGAGTTGGCGCTCGGCTGCTCCTCCTCGCTCGTGTGGTTGTTTTTCTCCGGGCGCGCTACAGGTCGGGGTTCGGCTGGTGTTCCTCCTCTGCTTCCTGCTGCGACTTCTTCTTCGCTTGTGTGCACGACCGGCTGTAGATCCAGTGTTGCATCGGCCACGACGGAGTCCGCAGCAGGCTTTCCATGCTCTCCGACCTGTATTTCGTCTGTTGTTTACAGGCCGGCACGAGGAGGAACTGGAACCTGGTGTAGCCACTGCCAACTGAAAAGCAAGGCGCTTGCAGTGGTGGGCGGTACAGGATTCGAACCTGTGCTGAAGCTTCAAGCTCTACGGTTGGTAATCCCGTCGAGCGGTTTCGCGTCCGCAGCCCACCGGAGTGTTTAGGATGTACTGGCCTTGTATACTGAAAAGGAAATACCGGGTTTGATTGCCTCTGGCGGCCCCGGATCCGAGCTGTCAATCCGGTTCAGGGCAGGCCCGGGAAGCGAGGTGGTTCATATGTTCAGGATCATCGGGATAATGCTACCGCTCATGCTGGCTGGCCTCATTGCTCCTCATCTGTCCGGCCAACAAGTCCCCCTCAACATGACGATCAGCGTCAGTCCGAACGGCCCGCTGTATTCGCCCAATACGTTCGAAGTGGATGTCTACCTGACGCCGACCAACACCGGCGGAGTGTGGCCTTCGGGCATGGTCCAACCTACCGGCAGCGTCGAGTTTACGGGAAATGGAAATTTTTGGAGCAACTCTAGCCTGAGGGCGGCCGGGTATGCTTTTTGCGTCTACACAGGATCGATAATGCCGGCGGATTTGCCGTTGACTATTGTGGCCTCCTACCCCGGAGACGCGAACTATGCTCCCATCAGCAAGTCCATTTCATTTACCTATCTGGCGGGAACGGCGGCTCCGCAAATCGTGTTCGAATCGTCGACCCTGAATCTGCAGGCCGGCATTTCTCAGGAGCTTGTGTTTAATATGAGCCCGTATGAGGCATCCCAATGTTCCTATACCGGGACGCTGCCCCCAGGCATGATGGCCTGGGGCGGCGGTTGCCTCCTGATTGAAGGAACGCCTACCAGCGCGGGAGTTTACCCGATCACGATCAGCGGCCAGGAGATCAATAGCAGTCTGGCCCAAGCCACATACGTCATCACCGTCACGGAACAGCTCTTGGTTGGCAGTGCCGGGGGCACTTCCTCGGTGCTTTTGCCCTATTCCGGCGCCTGGACTGCCACCGCCAACGATCCGTTTTTGCACGTCTCTGCCGGCAGCGCCAGCGGCACGGGCAACGCATTCGTCATATTCACCTGTGACGCGCTCACTGGCACGGGCACACGCACCGGCACGCTGACCATTGCTGGGCAGACGATTACCGTGATTCAGGCGGGAACCAACTATATGGGGCCGACCGCGCCCGGTCCGCCGGTCACGCTAACGTCGTCGGGACTGAATTCGCCTTATAGCGTAGCGGTGGACGGCTCCGACAACGTCTATTTCGCGGATACCGGCAATCACGCGCTCAAGCAGTGGAGCGCCTCGACCCAGCAGGTGACCACGATCGGGATCTATGCGCCGAATAACCCTCAGGGCGTAGCGACGGACGGCATGGGCGATGTTTACATCGCGGATACCGCCGACCTCGCGATCACGGAATACAACCCCACGATAGGGTTTAATACCGTGGTTTCGTCGGGCCTGCTTAATCCCACCGCAGTGGCTGCGGACGGTCTGGGTAATGTCTATATCGCGGACACCGGCAACAAAGCGATCTACGAGTGGAGCTCCTCGACGCAGCAGATGGTCCCGCTGGTGGCCTCGGGGCTCAACTCCCCGGTTGGTGTAGCGGTGGACATCACCGGCAACGTTTACATCGCGGATTCGGGGAACAACGCGATCTACGAGTGGAACGTCGAGACGCAGCAGGTCACCCCGCTGATATCCTCGGGACTGAATGGGCCTTGCGGCGTGGCGGTGGATATCTCCGGCAACGTTTACATAGCAGACACCGGCAACAACGCCATCAAGGTGTGGAGCGCCTCGACGCAGCAGGTGACCTCGCTGGTTTCGGGGCTGAACAAGCCTCGGGGCGTGGCGGTGGATGGCTCCGGTAATGTCTACATCGCGGACACCGGCAACAATGCCATCAAGGAGATTCCCTACGCTTTTGTGGGCCCGGTCAGTTTGACCGAGCCAGCCTCCGCCGGGACGGATTGGCTGCTGCCGGTGCTTCCCTCCACGGCGTCTCTAATCGGCGTCTTCGCGCCCACCAGCGACTCGAGCTGGCTCACTATCGACACCGTCGGAACCATCGCCAGCGGACTCATCAGTTTCTCGTTCAGCGCAGCCCCCTCCACACGCGTGGGCCACATTTCGCTGCTGGGCCAGCAGATCACCGTAACGCAGGGCGGATCGGGGGTTCAGATAGGGCAGACCATCATCTTCACGGCGCTGGCGAACCGATTGTTCAGCCCTTCGCCCTTCACGGTCAGCGCCGCGGTTTCCTCCGGCCTGCCGATAGGCTTCAATTCGCAGACCACTTCCGTTTGCACCGTCTCCGGTTCGCAGGTGACGACGGTTTCCATTGGCACCTGCACTATCCAGGCGACGCAAGCAGGCAACTCCGATTACACGGCTGCGACGCCGGTCAACCAGAGTTTTCAGGCGACGCGCGCGAGCCAGAGCATCACCTTCGGAGCACTCGTGAGCCGGACCGCCGGCGCCGCGCCATTCATGATCGGCGCCACGGCGTCCTCCGGCCTGCCGGTAAGCTTCGCCTCGACCACGCAAGCCGTCTGCACCGTATCGGGCGTAACTGTGACGCTGCTCGCCCCGGGCACCTGCGTCATCCAGGCGACGCAGGCAGGCAACAACAACTACACCGCGGCGACACCCGTCGACCAGACTTTCCCGGTGATGCCGGGAGCGGGCCCCAGGCTTGGTACCAATGCGCTGCTGGTCGGCAGTGCCGCGGGCAGTTCTTCGGTGGTACTGGCTTCAAACGGCGCCTGGACTGCCACCGCTAATGCGTCCTTTCTGCATGTTTCCGCCGGCAGCGCCAGCGGAACCGGGAATGCGTTGGTCGTGTTCACCTATGATGCTTTCAGTGGCACAGGAACTAGAGCCGGCACGCTGACCATCGCGGGGTTTACCGTCACCGTGACACAGGCGGGAGCGAACTACGTTGTGCCGGCCGGGCTGAGTCCGGTAATCACCCTGGTTTCGTCGGGGCTGAATTCGCCTGGCGGTGTGACCGTGGACGGTTTCGGCAATGTTTATATCGCGGATAACGGAGACTCGACCTTAAAGGAATGGAGCGCCTCGACGCAGCAGGTGACTTCGCTCGCCTCCGGGGTGGGCTCTCGTGGCCTCGGGGTGGACATCTTTGGCAATGTTTACCTCTCGTTTGGCCCGACCGACGAGTGGATTGTTTCGACCCAGCAGTTGATCACGCTAGTGTCGTCAGGCCTGCCTTACGCATGGGGCGTGGGAGCGGACGTTTTCGGTAACGTCTACGTCGCGGATAATTTCGGCTATGAGATCGAAGAGTGGAACGCCTCAACGCAGCAGCTGACCGGGATCTTGCGGACTGCGCCGATGGAGCCATCAGGCCTGGCGGTGGACGGCTCCGGCAACGTTTACGTGTCAAACTACGGCTACAACGGCCCGCCAATCCAGGAATGGAACTCCTCAACGCAGCAGTTGACCACGCTTGTTGCCTCGGGGATTGGTCCGACTGCGGGCCTGGCAGTCGACGGCTCCGGCAACCTCTACATCACGGAAATCTTCAACAACGCGATCAAGGAATGGAACGCTTCCACCGGGCAGGTCACCACGCTGGTGTCCTCCGGGTTGAACGAGCCCATGGGAGTAGCGGTAGACAGCGTCGGCAACGTCTACGTCGCGGACCGAAACAACAACGCGATCAAAGAGATCCCCTACGCCTTTGTCGGCCCGGCCAGCTTGAACGAGCCCGCATCGGCTGGGACGGACTCGCTGCTTCCGGTGCTTCCCTCCACGGCGCCGCTGACGGGCGTCTTCGCGCCGGCCAGCGATTCTAGCTGGCTGACCATCGGAACTATCGCGAATGGAGTCATCAGTTTCTCTTTTGCGGCGAACACATCTGGCACCCGCGTGGCGCACATTACGGTTCTGGGCCAACAGATCATAGTGACGCAGAACGGAGCGCAGAACGGATCGGCGGCTCAGACCATCGCCTTCGCGACACTCGCCAACCGGTCATTCGACACCGCGGCATTTGCTTTAAGCGCAACGGCATCTTCCGGCCTGCCCGTGAGCTTCGCTTCTGAGACAACCTCGGTTTGCACGGTCTCCGGTGCGCAGGTGGCGCCGGTCGCCCTCGGCACCTGCACCATCCAGGCGACGCAATCCGGCAATGCCACCTACGCCGCCGCGACACCGGTCAACCAGAGCTTCCAGGTAACGTTAGGGAATCAGACCATCAGCTTCGCCGCGCTTGCGGACCGGGCGCTCGGCAGTGCCCCATTTACGGTCAGCGCAACGGCTTCCTCCGGCTTGCCCGTGAGCTTCAGTTTGCCGACGCCGATAACGGCGTCCTGCACGATATCCGGCGCAGCCGTGACTCCGCTTTACGTCGGCGTTTGCACCATCCAGGCAACGCAGGCAGGCAACGCCCTGTACGCTGCCGCGACGCCGGTCAGCCAGAGTTTCCAGGTCACACCAGAAGCCATCTCGCTGGACCAGACAAATGTCTGGTTCGGGGCCACTAATAATGGGGCTATCGTGACAGCGCCGCAGACGGTATCGGTAACCGCACCTGCGGGCGTCAACTGGTCAGTAAGCTCGAGCCTCAGTTATGTGGTGGTAAGTCCCACTTCGGGCGTCGGTAGCGGCACGTTCACCATCAGCATTCAGAATACTGCGCTACCCAGTCCAGCCAGCATCAATGCAACCGTAACGGTGACAGCCGCGGGAGTGTCCAACTCGCCTCAGTGGGTGAACGTATCTCTGAATGTGATGAATGCTGGCACGGCCGCCGTACCATTCGGCAGTTTCGACACGCCGGCGAACAACGCGACCGGGCTGTCTGCGAGCATTGCCGTAACTGGGTGGGCGCTGGACGTGATCGGGATGCAGAAGGTGCAGATCTGGCGCGATCCGGTAACGGGCGAAACGCCAACGTCGAATGGGCTGATCTATATCGGCGACGCGACCTTTGTACCGGGGGCACGGCCCGATGTGCTGTCCTTGTATCCCAGTTATCCGCTGAGCAACCGCGCCGGTTGGGGTTACCTGATGTTGACCAATGGCTTGCCGAACAGCGGCGGCGCTGCCGGGACGGGAAACGGGACATACACACTGCATGCGATCGCTACGAGCATAGACGGCAATACCACGGATCTCGGCAGCAAGACGATCACCTGCGATAACGCGGACGCGAGCACGCCGTTCGGCGCGATCGACACGCCGGGGCAGGGTGCGACGGTATCGGGCACGATTGTGAACTTCGGATGGGCGCTGACCCCGCAGCCGTACTCGATCCCGATCGATGGATCCACGATCTGGGTGACAGTGGATAATCAGTACCTGGGGCATCCGGTGTATAACCAATACCGCTCCGACATTGCGACTGGGTTTCCAGGCTATGCCAATGCCAGCGGCGCGGTGGGGTATTACTACCTAGACACAACGACCCTGAGCAATGGGATTCACACCATGGGCTGGCTGGTAACGGACAACGACGGCCGTGCCAGTGGCATCGGGAGCCGGTTCATCTGGGTGCTGAACTAGGCAAGCCCTGGCGACGGAGTTGGGACCGCGGTCGACGCTGTAAAGGCCAAGTAATTCTGCGCGCCGTCCACCGACATGCCAGCTGGCGTTTTCTCTAGTGCCACGAAATCATCCGAGGATCTCAACCCAATTCGCTGACGTCCCCGGTCGCAGGAAGCGTTCCAATGAAACAGGATAAAGAGGTCTTCATAGAATGATAAGGGGCGTATAATCGGGGTATCCAGGCAGCCAAGCAAGAAATCCGCAGCGCATTTGGTAAGAAATCCTGGCATTTTTCAGGAATCGATGCGATCGCTGACAGGAAGCTGGCCCGCTGCATGGACTGAAAGAGGTGACGTCACATGGTTGGCCGTCGCGCATTCTCATTCGTGCGAATAGGGCTGATGTCCGTGGCGTGCATGTGCCTAGCGCCGTTGGCGCTTAGTGGCGCTACACGCGCCACCGATGCGGATGCCGCCTGGAAGAAAGCCGGTGCGGACAATGGACTGCGGCGAGCCTTCGAGCGCGCGACGTATGCGCTTAAGGATTCCGGCCATGGGTCCTGGCTTGGGGCGAACGCCGCGCAGCGGTTGACCCTTGAGTTCAACGGCAGCGAAGCCCGGCTGCGTCATCCCGATGGCAGCGTCAACTTTCATTTGACCGGATATGGCTACGGCGACCGGCTCCGCCAGCCCGCTCCCGCCATGCTGACCGGCACAGGCAGTCGAGTGGAATACGAGCGGGGCGACCTCACCGAATGGTACGTGAACGGATCGCAAGGGCTGGAGCAGGGATTTACGCTCGCTCAGCGGCCCGGAACGGAATGGGACCGCGAGCCGTTGGTGATCGCGCTCGGCGTGGGCGGAGGGTTGCGACCGGTCCAAGCGAAGGACGACGGCTCGGTGCTGTTCGCGTCAGGCAAGGGCGTCGTGCTGCGTTATGCCGGCTTGAAGGCGGTGGACGCGCGCGGGCGGATTCTTCCGTCGCGGCTGGAGGTGCGCGCCAGCGAGATTCGGCTGATCGTGGAGGATCGCGATGCGCAGTATCCGCTTGTGGTGGACCCCAGCGTAGTCGACCCACTCTGGACGCAGCAGCAGGAACTGACTGCCTCGGATGGCGCGTCGCTAGACCAATTCGGGTACTCGGTCTCGGTGAGCGGAGGCACGGCGGTGATCGGGGCTTACGCCAAGAACGGCGGCCAAGGAGCCGTGTACGTGTTTGTCCGCGTCGGCGGTTCGTGGAGCCAGCAGCAGGAGCTGACCGTGTCCGATCCACCGGGTGGGTTCGGCATTTCCGTCTCGGTGAGCGGGGACACGGCGGTCATCGGGGCCAGCGCGGAGGCCGGCCAGGGAGCCGCGTACGTGTTTGTGCGCAGTGGCGCAGTATGGAGCCAGCAGCAGAAGCTGACCGCGTCCGACGGGGTTGCGAACGACGTGTTCGGCATTTCCGTGTCGGTGAGCGGAAACACGGCGGTGATCGGGGACAGCCAGAAGACCATCAACTCGAATTCCGGGCAGGGAGCCGCATATGTGTTCGTGCGTAGCGGCGGAGCTTGGAGCCAGCAGCAAGAGCTGACTGCTTCCGATGGCGCGCGGAACGACCTTTTCAGCTACTCAGTGTCCGTGGCCGGGAACACGGCCGTGATCGGGGCTCCCGGCAGCGGGGCGGCTTACGTGTTTGTGGGCAGCGGCGGAGCTTGGAGCCAACAGCAAGAGCTGACTGTCGGCGGCGGCCTTTTCGGCCAAGCCGTTTCGGTGAGCGGGGACACAGCGGTGATTGGTGCTCCCTCGGCTTCCACGGGAGGTGTCGCGTACTTATTCCAGCGAAGCGGCGGAGTATGGAGCCAACCGCAGGAGTTGACCGCTTCCGATGCCGCAATGAACAACCAGTTCGGGGGCTCTGTATCGGTAAGCGGCGATGCGGCGGTAATCGGGGCCTGGGGCAGAAATAGCAATCAGGGCGCCGCCTACGTGTTTGGCCGCAGCGACGGGGTATGGACCCAGCAGCAGGAGTTGACTGCTTCCGATGGCGTGGCGAACTCCGGCAACGTGGCCGGCGACGAGTTCGGCCGCTCAATGTCTACGAGCGGAGACACGGTCGTGTTCGGGGCTGCCTACAAGACTGTCAATTCGCAAAGCTTGCAGGGAGCCGCTTACGCCTTCGTCCGCCCCCGCCTCGGCACTAATTCGCTCCTGGTTGGCAGCGGCGAGGGCACTTCTTCGGTCGCCCTCTCTTACGCCGCCGCCTGGACTGCCACCGCCAACGACTCGTTCCTACACGTTTCCTCCGGCAGCGACAGCGGCACCGGCAGCGCGGTGGTCGTGTTCACTTATGACGCGTTCACTGGCACAGGCTCTCGCACCGGCACGCTGACCATCGCCGGCCAAACGGTCACCGTGACCCAGGCGGGCGCGAACTATATCGGGCCGATCGGGCCGAATCCGCTGATTGCTTTGGTGGCCTCGGGGCTGGGCGGGCCCCATGGCGTGGCGGTCGACGGCTTTGGCAACGTCTACATCGCGGATACTTTTGGCTACGCAATCAAGGAGTGGAGCGCCTCGACCCAGCAGGTCTCCACGCTGGTGTCCCTGGGGTTGTACGGTCCGACCAGCATAGCGGTGGATGGCTCCGGCAACGTTTACTTCCCGGATGCCAACAACCAGGCGATAGAGGAGTGGAGCGCCTCGACCCAGCAGGTCTCCTCACTGTTGACCAACGTGCCGGATGCAGCCACAGGGATAGCGGTGGACGTCTTCGGCAACGTCTACTTCGCGGGTTCCAGTACCAACAACGACGTCGAGGAGTGGAGCGCCTCTACGCAGCAGGTGTCCACGCTCGTGCCCTACAACCTGTATTCGCCCGCCGGGGTAGCGGTGGATGTCTCCGGCAACGTCTATGTCACAGGTGGCGGCAATTACGGGATCAAGGAGTGGAGCCCCTCGACCCAGCAGGTGACACCCCTGCTCAACTCGACGGCGAGTGACGGGATAGCGGTGGACGGCTCCGGCAACCTGTACTTCACGGACCTCTACAACCGGGCGGTTGAGGAGTGGAGCGCTTCGACGCAGCAGTTATCCACGCTAGTGTTCGCGGGGCTGGGCGAACCTTGGGGCGTGGCGGTGGACGGCTCCGGCAACGTCTACGTCGTTGACGAACTGATCGACGCAATTTACGAGATCCCCTACGCCTTTGTCGGGCCGGCCAATCTAACCGAACCTCCTTCAGCGGGGACGGACTCGCTACTTCCGGTGCTCCCATCGATGGCGTCTCTGGCAGGAGTTTTTGCACCAACCAGCGACCAGAGCTGGCTCAGCATCGGAACCGTCGCCAACGGAGTCATCGGTTTCTCGTTTACGGCCAACCCGACCACTTCCCGCGTGGCGAATATCGCGGTCCTGGGCCAGCAGATCACCGTGATGCAGAACGGAGCGCAGAACGGAACGGCGAGCCAGACCATCAACTTCGGCGTCCTTCCGAGCCGAGTCGTGGGCGCTCCAAACTTCACGATCAGCGCGACCGCCACGTCGGGTCTTCCCATCAGGTTCGCCTCGATCACATCGGCCGTCTGCTTAGTCTCGGGTGCGACCGTATCGGTGGTCATCGCTGGCACCTGTACCATCCAGGCGACGCAGCCAGGCAACGCCATGTACGCCGGCGCTACGCCGGTCAACCAAAGCTTCCAGGTGATAACCGTGAGCCCCAATCCGCCAGTCCTGTCGATTGTCAAATCCCACACCGGCAACTTCGCGAAGGGCCAGAACGGCGCAGCCTACACGGTCACAGTGAGCAACGGCGGAGCAGGCCCAACGGGCGGCAATGTAGTGGTCACCGAGAATATGCCCACTGGCCTCACGCTCGTCTCCATGTCCGGCACTGGATGGTCCTGCGTGGGCGGCACCTGCGCGCGCGACGACGCTCTCAGTGCCGGTTCGAGCTATCCGTCCATCGCGGTAACCGTGAATGTCGCGGCCAATGCTCCCGCCAGTGTCACCAATTTCGTAACGGTCTCCGGCGGCGGCGATCCCAACAGTCACTATAGTTCCGACGTCACCACGATTACCCCACCCGGCACTATGTCGCTTGACCAGACGAATGTGTGGTTCGGGGCCACTAACAATGGGGCTATTGTGACAGCGCCGCAGACCGTATCAGTAATCGCGCCTGCGGGCGTTAGCTGGTCTGCAAGCTCCAGCCTTAGCTATGTGGTGGTGAGTCCCAGTTCCGGTGTAGGCAGCGGCACCTTCACCATCAGCATTCAAAGCACTACGTTGGCAAGTCCAGCCAGCATCAACGGAACCATCACTGTGACGGCCGGAGTAGCCAACTCTCCTCAGTACGTGCACATGTACCTAAATGTGATGAATGCCGGCACTACGGCTGCGCCGTTCGGCAGTTTCGACACGCCCGCTAATAACGCTACGGGACTAGTTGCGAGCATTGCCGTGACTGGCTGGGCGCTGGATGATATCGAGGTGCAGAAGGTCCAGATCTGGCGCGACCCGGTGACTGGCGAAACGCCTACGTCAAATGGGCTGATCTATATCGGCGACGCGACTTTTGTGCCCGGCGCACGGCCTGATGTACAAGCCTTGTATCCGAATTGTCCGTTGAACAACCGCGCGGGCTGGGGTTACCTGATGTTGACCAATGGCTTGCCGAACAACGGTGTCCCCACAGGGACGGGAAACGGTACTTATACGCTGCATGCCATTGCCACCGACCTGGATGGGCACACGGTCGAGTTAGGCGCCAAGGTCATAACCTGTGACAACGCGGCTGCAAGCACGCCGTTCGGCACGATAGACACACCAGGGCAGGGGGCGACGGTATCGGGCACGATCGTCAATTTCGGGTGGGCGCTGACACCGCAGCCGAACTCGATCCCGATCGACGGATCGACGATCTGGGTGACGGTGGACAATCAGTATCTGGGGCATCCGGTGTATAACAACTACCGCTCCGACATTGCCAACGGTTTTCCGGGGTACACCAACGCCAACGGAGCGGTGGGTTATTACTACCTGGACACAACGACACTGAGCAATGGGATTCACACCATGGGCTGGCTGGTAACGGACAACGCCGGGCACGCCAGCGGCATCGGGAGCCGGTTCTTCTGGGTACTGAACTAGCCAAGCCTCTGGCGGCCCCTGACCGCCGTCGGCGTTGGTGCTGCCAGCGCTTATGCTGCGCACGCCGACCCCACCACGACCCTTCGCTACTACGTAATGGTGTTTCGTGAGAACCAGCGCAAGGCGGTGACCGATTTTGAGCGCTCGCTCACGAAGAAGGGGTCTGGGAAGCGGTCCAAGGCGGAGCCGAACCAGCAATTGATGAAGGGTTGATTCCATGGTGGGGGGCGCCCTCTACCGTTGAACATTTGTACGTCGAGCTGCGGTTGCACAATATCGAACACGAAATCGTGGCCGTGGACGACGGCAGCACCGACTCCACCTGGACCGTGTTGCGCGAACCGTCCTCCCGCGTGCCCACCCTGCGGCCGGTACAGAATACCGGCGACCACGGTTTCGGCCGGGCGATCATCCGGGGCATCGATCATAGCCGGGGAGACGGCGTGGTGATCATGATGGCGGATGAATCCGACGATTGTCGCGATGTGGTTCGCTACTGGGAACTGCTGGGACAGGGGTGGGACGCGGTCTTCGGATCGCGCTTCGTCCGGGGAGGCGGAGTTGTCGACTACCCCGCACACAAGCTGGCCATCAACCGGCTGGCCAATCTGTTTCTCCGGTTACTCTTCCGCGTCCCTTTGAACGATTTCACCAACGCCTTCAAAGCATACCGGCGCCGCGCGCTGGATGGCTGCCGCCTCTTCCTTTCGCCGCACTTCAATCTCACGGTGGAGTTACCGCTGAAGATCATCGTGCGCGGATACTCGTGAGTTTCCGGTAAGCGTGCGTGACGCCAGTTAGGCCACCCTGGTAAGTTCAGTCAGTCGCCGAAGGAGCGGCTGATAGTGAACCGCAAAAGTGCACAACCGGTCCCCGAGCCGATCGCGCAGTTGCAACGCCAGTTGGATCAGTTTCGAAGCAGCCAGCCGCAGCGGACGAAGCTGCCTGAGTCGCTGTGGCAGGCGGCTGTGGAACTGGCCCGGCAACACGGCGTGTATCCAGTCGCGCACCCGCTGCGGCTGGACTACATGGGACTGAAGAAGCGGCTCGGCGGAGTGCCAGCCGTTCGCCGGAAGGCGACTAAGCCGGCATTTGTCGAGTTGATCGCGCCGCATTCGGCGCCGCTGGAGGAGTGCGTCATCGAGTTTGAGTCGTCGGGCGGCGCCAAGATGCGCATCCAGTGGAAGGCGGCCGCGCCGCCGGATTGGGCAAGCCTGTTGCGCGCCTGGCGAGAAAGCGAAGGATGATTCAGATCACCGCGCAGATGCGCGTGCTGGTGGCAATCGAGCCGGTGGACGGAAGGAAGGGCGAATACACACCCGGAAAACGGATCTTCGACGAGATGAGGCGAGAACCTTGCTGCTCGCCGGCTTAAGACCACGAGCTCTTTTCGAGAGGTACGAAATGAGGTTTTGGGGAGTTAATCGGGAAAGATCAAGCGCCCGACTACCAAAGAAGTCGTTGAGAAACT